>OGCL01000007.1_pt1 | contig 263606 bp, 257 predicted proteins | sample 1570041 | NCBI WGS metagenome assembly OGCL01 (sample SAMN06266162, study PRJEB24511) | hot springs metagenome | isolation source: Hot spring water | place: South Africa: Limpopo | collected 2015-06-22
AACTTCGGCATGCCGCGTCCCGAGGGCTACCGCAAGGCCTGCCGCCTGATGGAGATGGCCGAGCGCTTCAAGATGCCTATCCTGACCTTCATCGATACGCCGGGCGCCTATCCGGGGATCGATGCCGAAGAGCGCAACCAGAGCGAGGCCATCGCTTGGAACCTGCGCGTGATGGCGCGACTGAAGACGCCGATCATCGCCACCGTGATTGGCGAGGGCGGTTCTGGCGGTGCACTGGCGATCGGCGTCTGCGACCAGCTGAACATGCTGCAGTATTCCACCTACGCGGTGATCTCGCCGGAAGGTTGCGCCTCGATTCTCTGGCGTACCGCCGAGAAGGCGCCGGAAGCCGCCGAGGCCATGGGTGTTACCGCCGAGCGCCTGAAAGATCTGGGTATCGTCGACAAGGTGATCCCCGAGCCGCTGGGCGGCGCGCATCGCAATCCGGCCGTCATGGCTGCGGCCATGCGCGAGCAGCTCAACAGCCAGTTGCACATGCTCAAGTCGCTGGATACCGATGCGCTGCTGGCGCGTCGCTATGAGCGTCTGATGAGCTACGGTATCGCCTGAGTCATCCCTGTGCGTGCTTCGCCTCTCTGAGCGAGGCACGCCAGGATTCGCTGTCGGGCCTTCGCTCGCGGCTTTCGCTCCTGAGCCTTATGCTTGCCGGCATTCTCGATTTTCGAAGCGCCCGCATGTCCCTCGATTCCCTTCTCCTTTCCCGTCTTGCTCCGTGGCGCGGCTCATCGGCGTGGTGGGTGGCGTTCTCCGGCGGTCTCGACTCCACCGTTTTGCTGCATGCGTTGACGCGGCTGTCTGAGCGTCAGGCGCTGCCGGTGATTCGTGCGATCCATGTGCATCATGGCCTGCAAGCCGCTGGTGATGACTGGCCGGCACACTGTCAGCGAGTCTGCGACCAGCTCGGCGTCACGCTGGAAATCGTGCGTGTGCGGGTGGTTCCCGGTGCCAGTCTGGAGCGGGCTGCGCGCGATGCCCGCTACCAGGCGTTCAGCGCCTGTGTAGGGGAGGGTGAGCTGCTGCTGACCGGGCAGCACCGCGATGACCAGGCCGAGACGCTGCTGTTCCGCCTGTTGCGCGGCGCCGGTGTGCGCGGGCTGGCGGCGATGCCGGATGTGCGATCGATGGGGCGCGGCAGCCTGGTTCGGCCGTTGCTGGAGGTCTCCCGGGCCGAGTTGGAGGATTATGCGCGTGCCAACGGTCTCGCCTGGGTCGAGGATCCCAGCAATCAGCAGCTGGAGTATTCACGCAATTTTCTGCGTCGGCAGGTCTTGCCTTTGCTACAGCAGCGCTGGCCTCGGGCGGCGTCCAGCCTGGCGCGTACCGCCGCGCTTATGGCTGAGGCGCAGCACTTGCTCGACGAGCTTGCGCAGCAGGATCTCGCCGCGGCGCAGGCTGGCAGCGATTGCCGATGGTTGAACCTGCCGAGCCTCGCGCTAGCGCCGCTGCGCGAGCTGACATCGGCGCGGCAGCGTAATGCGCTGCGCCATTGGCTGGCAGGGCTGACCTTGGCGCCAGATGAGAATCACTGGGCCGGCTGGGAGTGTCTGCGTGACGCCAAGCCAGATGCCACGCCTCGCTGGGGGCTGGAAGGTGGCGAGCTCCAGCGCAGTGGCGAGCGCGTCTGGTGGCTGCCGGACGGCTGGCTTGCCTCTGTTAGTGGGCCGGTTGACTGGCCCGACCCGTCCGTCGAGCTGCAGCTTCCCGGCAATGGCTCGCTTCGGCTAGAGGGGGCGCCGCCCATTGGCAGGCTGCAGATTCGCTATCGAAGCGGCGGTGAAGTCATGGCTGTGTCCGGTCGCGGCCGGCGCGATCTCAAGCGCCTGCTGAATGAAGCCGCGGTGCCTGCGTTCGCCCGAAAGCGCCTGCCGCTGCTGTATTGCAATGGCGAGTTGGTCGCCGTGGCCAATCTGCCGCAACTGAGCGCTGGCCGGTGCGCCCTGAATTGGTGCGCGCCGGGCTGCTAAGTGGTTTGAGCTGATAGGGCCTTTCCGGTAGACTACGCTCCCGTCTCAATACAGCTTCTGCGGTTTCTTCGAATCCGTGGCAGTTGCGCTATTGCCGATCCGCGCAATGGCACCTTCGCTTTCCCCCGGCGGCGCCGGCCGCTTAACGCAGACTTCTAGGGTTTTTCATGACGCGCTACATCTTCGTCACGGGTGGTGTTGTTTCTTCATTGGGGAAAGGCATCGCCTCGGCTTCACTGGCGGCCATCCTGGAGGCGCGGGGCCTGAAGGTCACCATGCTCAAGCTGGACCCTTACATCAACGTCGATCCGGGCACCATGAGCCCGTTCCAGCACGGTGAGGTGTTCGTCACCCATGACGGCGCCGAGACCGACCTCGATCTGGGGCACTACGAGCGGTTCATCCGCACCCGCATGACCCAGAACAACAACTTCACCACCGGTCGCGTCTACGAAGACGTGCTGCGCCGTGAGCGCCGGGGCGACTACCTGGGCGCAACCATCCAGGTCATCCCGCACATCACCGACGAGATCAAGCGTCGCATCATCAAGGGTGCCGGCGACGCCGACGTGGCCCTGGTGGAGGTCGGCGGTACGGTGGGCGACATCGAGTCGCAACCCTTCCTCGAGGCCATCCGCCAGTTGCGCGTGGAAGTCGGCGCCAAGCGCGCCATGCTGATGCACCTGACGCTGGTGCCTTACATCGCCACCGCCGGCGAAACCAAGACCAAGCCAACCCAGCATTCGGTGAAGGAGCTGCGCTCCATCGGCCTGCAGCCGGACGTGCTGGTCTGCCGCTCCGATCGCGCCATCGACGTGTCTTCGCGGCGCAAGATCGCGCTATTCACCAACGTCGAAGAGCGTGCGGTGATCAGCCTGCCGGACGCCGATACCATCTACAAGATTCCGGGCATCCTGCACGCCCAGGGCCTCGATGACTATGTCGTCGAACGTTTCGGTCTCGAATGCCGTGGCGCCGATCTCTCCGAATGGGATCGTGTCGTCGATGCCAAGCTGCATCCAGAGAAGGAAGTCAACATCGCCATGGTCGGCAAGTACATGGAACTTCTGGACGCCTACAAATCTCTGATCGAGGCGATGAGCCACGCTGGCATCCAGAGCCGGACCAAGGTGAACCTGCGTTACATCGACTCCGAGGATATCGAGAACCAGGGCACCGGTCTGCTCGAAGGTGTCGATGCCATCCTCGTGCCAGGCGGTTTCGGCCTGCGTGGCGTGGAGGGCAAAATCGCCACCGTGCGCTATGCCCGCGAGAACAAGATCCCCTACCTGGGTATCTGCCTGGGCATGCAGGTTGCGGTCATCGAGTTCGCTCGCGATGTGCTGGGCTGGTCGGATGCCAACTCCACCGAGTTCGACAAGGACAGCGGTCACCCGGTGGTTGGTCTGATCACCGAATGGGCCGACGCCTCCGGCAACACCGAAGTGCGCACCGAAGCCTCCGACCTGGGCGGCACCATGCGTCTGGGTGCTCAGGAATGCGGCCTTGAACCGGGCTCGAAGGTATTCGAATGCTACGGCAAGGAGCGCATCGTCGAGCGCCACCGTCATCGCTACGAAGTGAACAACAACCTGCTGCCGCAACTGCAGGCAGCCGGACTGAAGATTACCGGGCGCTCCGGAGACGGTGCGCTGGTGGAAGTGGTCGAGGCTCCGGATCATCCGTGGTTCGTCGCCTGCCAGTTCCACCCTGAATTCACGTCCACGCCACGCGATGGTCACCCGCTGTTCAGCGGTTTCGTCAACGCAGCGCTGGAATACAAGGCGAAGAAGGCATGAGTCAGAAGACCATCCGCGTAGGCAACATCGAGATCGCGAACGACAAGCCGTTCGTGCTGTTCGGTGGCATCAATGTCCTCGAGTCCCGTGACCTGGCCATGCAGGCCTGCGAAGAGTACGTGCGGGTGACCGAGAAGCTTGGCATTCCTTACGTTTTCAAGGCGAGCTTCGACAAGGCCAACCGCTCCTCGATCACTTCGTTCCGCGGCCCGGGTCTGGAAGAGGGGATGAAGATCTTCGAGGAAGTGAAGAAGACCTTCGGCGTGCCGGTCATCACCGACGTACATGAGCCGTGGCAGGCGCAGCCGGTGGCCGATGTCTGCGACATCATCCAGCTCCCGGCCTTCCTCTCGCGGCAGACCGACCTGGTGGTGGCGATGGCCAAGACCGGTGCGGTGATCAACATCAAGAAAGCACAGTTCCTCGCACCGCAGGAGATGAAGCACATCCTCAAGAAGTGCGAGGAGGCCGGCAACGACCAGCTGATTCTTTGCGAACGTGGCTCGTCCTTCGGTTACAACAACCTGGTCGTCGACATGCTCGGCTTCGGCATCATGAAGCAGTTCGAGTACCCGGTGTTCTTCGACGTCACCCATGCCCTGCAGATGCCCGGCGGTCGCGCCGACTCGGCCGGTGGTCGTCGTGCCCAGGTCACCGATCTGGCCAAGGCCGGCCTGTCCCAGGGGCTGGCCGGGCTGTTCCTGGAAGCGCATCCGGATCCTGACAATGCCAAGTGCGACGGCCCGTGCGCGCTGCGCCTGAACAAGCTCGAAGCTTTCCTCACCCAGCTCAAGCAGCTGGATGATCTGGTCAAGAATTTCCCGCCAATCGAAACTGCTTGAAAGCCTTGCAGCTATCTATGGAGTGTTAACAACAATGGCAAAGATCGTCGACATCAAGGGGCGTGAAGTTCTCGACTCCCGCGGCAACCCCACCGTGGAAGCCGATGTGATCCTCGATAACGGCATCATCGGCAGCGCCTGCGCGCCGTCCGGTGCATCCACCGGCTCCCGCGAGGCTCTGGAACTGCGCGATGGCGACAAGAGCCGTTACCTGGGCAAGGGTGTGCTGAAGGCCGTGGGCAACGTCAACGGGCCGATTCGCGATCTGCTGCTGGGCAAGGATCCGGCCGATCAGAAGGCCCTGGATCAGGCGATGATCGAGCTCGACGGTACCGAGAACAAGGCCAAGCTGGGCGCCAACGCCATCCTCGCCGTGTCCCTGGCTGCCGCCAAGGCCGCTGCCCAGGCCAAGGGTGTGCCGCTCTACGCGCACATCGCCGACCTCAACGGCACTCCCGGCCAGTACTCGATGCCGGTGCCGATGATGAACATCATCAATGGCGGCGAGCACGCAGACAACAACGTCGACATCCAGGAATTCATGGTTCAGCCGGTTGGCGCCAAGACGTTCGCCGACGCGCTGCGCATGGGCGCCGAGATCTTCCATCACCTGAAAGCCGTGCTGAAGGGCCGTGGCCTGAACACTGCCGTGGGCGACGAAGGTGGCTTCGCGCCGAACCTGGCTTCCAACGAGGATGCGCTGGGTGCCATCGCCGAGGCGGTCGAGAAGGCCGGCTACAAGCTGGGCACCGACGTTACCTTGGCGCTGGACTGCGCTTCCAGCGAGTTCTACAAGGACGGCAAGTACGACCTGGCCGGTGAGGGCAAGGTGTTCGACGCCGAGGGCTTCGCCGATTACCTGGCGGGCCTGACTCAGCGCTACCCGATCATCTCCATCGAAGACGGCATGGACGAATCCGATTGGGCTGGCTGGAAGGCGCTGACCGACAAGATCGGCGAAAAGGTCCAGCTGGTCGGTGACGATCTGTTCGTGACCAATACCAAGATCCTCAAGGAAGGCATCGAGAAGGGCATCGGCAATTCGATCCTGATCAAGTTCAACCAGATCGGCTCGCTGACCGAAACCCTGGAGGCCATCCAGATGGCCAAGGCGGCCGGCTATACCGCGGTGATTTCGCACCGCTCCGGTGAGACCGAAGACAGCACCATCGCCGACCTGGCCGTAGGCACTGCCGCTGGTCAGATCAAGACCGGTTCGCTGTGCCGCTCCGACCGCGTGTCGAAGTACAACCAGCTGCTGCGTATCGAAGAGCAGCTGGCAGGCAAGGCACCGTACAAGGGGCGCGCCGAATTCCGCGGCTGATCCTGCGGCATTAAAAAAGGGCGGCGCGAGTCGCCCTTTTTTGTTTCAATCGGCGTCGTGCCGGCACAATCATTGTTGCGCCGGCCACGCCGATGGCGTTCCGATACCCGAATCACAGCCGAAGTCGTTTCATGCCTGCTATGCGTCGCCCCTACTGGTTGTTCGTCGTCCTGCTGCTGCTTCTTGGCGGGCTGCAGTACCGTCTTTGGGTAGGCGAGGGCAGCTTGGCGCAGGTCAACAGCCTGAACAAGCAGATCGCCGATCAGCAGGGTGAAAACGAGCGGTTGCTGGAGCGCAATCGAATCCTGGAAGCCGAAGTGCTGGAGCTCAAGCAGGGCATGGAGACCGTCGAGGAGCGCGCCCGTCAGGAGCTCGGCATGGTCAAAGAGGGTGAAACCCTCTACCAGCTTATCGAATGAGCCAGCCTGCATTCTGGGTGGTGATTCCGGCAGCCGGCGTTGGCAGCCGGATGCGCGCCGATCGCCCCAAGCAGTACCTGCAGGTAGCCGGGCGCTGCATCATCGAACACACCCTCGATTGTTTCCTCGACCATCCGACACTCGCCGGATTGGTGGTCTGTGTCGCGGCCGACGATCCGTACTGGCCGGGTCTCCCCTGCGCCAGTGACCCACGCATCCAGCGCGCGCCTGGTGGTCGTGAGCGGTGCGACTCCGTGCTCAGCGGCCTGCAGTGTCTCGGCCTGATGGGCGCTGCTGACCAGGACTGGGTACTGGTGCACGACGCCGCTCGGCCCAACCTCGCCCGGGAGGACCTGGACAAGCTCTTGCACGAGCTGGCGGCGGACCCGGTCGGTGGGCTGCTCGCAGTACCTGCGCGGGATACGCTCAAGCGTGCGGACGCGGACGGACGCGTCGCGGAAACCGTGGATCGCAGCGTTATCTGGCAAGCTTTCACGCCGCAGATGTTCCGCCTCGGAATGCTGCGCGACGCGCTTGGCGCGGCGCTTGGCGATGGCGTGCCGGTTACCGATGAGGCGTCCGCCATCGAGTGGGCGGGGTATTCGCCGAAGCTGGTGGAGGGGCGAGCGGATAACCTCAAGGTAACCCGCCCCGAAGATCTGCGCTGGCTCGCGCAGTGCTGGAATACCGGTCGTCAGTGATGGCGGGCAAGTCTGCCCGCCAACCTCGTCAGAAACGATAGATCGCCGCGGCACCCGTGCCGGTTGGCATGCGCTCGGTCGGCACTACGACCACATTGCCACCTTGCTCGAGCGTCCAGATCGTCAGTTCGTCGAGCAAGTCCGGCGTGTTGACCTCATCCTCGTTGGCCGCTGTGGCCGTGCCATCGTTACGGTCGACGTGCCCCGGTATCTGCCGCTCGGCTTCCACCAGAAGCGTCGCGACGCGGCCCTGACGCGTGGCCTGGCCGATGTCCTCGAGCTGATCCGACGCCAGGCCTTGGCCATGGGACGCGCCGAACTGGTCGAGCAGACCTTCCAGGCGCTTGAGGTAGCGCGGCTGCATCACCATCCAGCTCTTCTCGCGCAGTTCCTGGAGGCTCAGCGTACTCTGGCCGATCTCGATGCCTTCCGGTAGCAGGTTCTCGTTATGGCTGATGCGGCGAAAGTGGGGTTGCTGCTCCGGCAGCGCGGCGAGAATCAACGGCAGTCCCGAGGCTCTCGAGTGGTGCTCGATGATGGCCCGGTCAACCTCACGGAAATAACGGTCGCGGTCGCGATCGATCTCCGCCTGCTTGCCGCTGCCGCCTGCTTCCACCTGCATCGGGTCGCCACGTTCACTGGCACGGCTGTAGCCCTGGGGGAAACCGCTCTGTCCCTTTTCGGTGAGATCGCCGCCCAAGGCGTCCGCGAGTGTCTTGGGCACCGCTTCGTGCAGGTGCACCTCATCGAGCGCGTCGCGGTTGCCTTCGAACAGGCGCACCGAGTCACGCGAGAGGCAGAGGATCTGGAAGCGATCAGCTGACTGGGCGATGCGAACCAGCGGCTTGAGGTGCATGCGCGCATTGGCCACGGCCATTTCGGGCACGCTACGTTGCAGGCGATAGACCTGGAAATAGTCCTTGGCAGCGAAGGCTGCGAGGCCATCGAGGTTGTGGTTCCAGAAGTCGTTGTTGTCGATCAGTGCATGGAACGGCTCGAGCAGGCTGCGTGCCTGTTCGGCATGGCCCTGCTGCTTGAGGGATTCTTCCAGTTGCTTGACCAGTTGCTTGAAGCGGATCGGGTCCTGCTGGCGTTCCGGAAAGCTGCGATGAGTCGGCTGGTACAGGGAGAGGCAGGGCCCGTCCCGGTGTTTCAGCAGTTGGGTAAGGGTTTCACGATCGAGCAGTCGGTTCATGCGTGGCCTCCAGTTGCTGTGGTTCGGTCCCTCGCAGAGATGTCGATGGCCACTCAATGGCCAACGATGGGCCAGGTCAGTGGCGGTTGAGCTTGTCCAGGGCGTGACTGAGCGCGTGGTTCAGTTTCTCCGCGGCGCCGTTGATGGCGAGGTCCAGGGTTTCGGCCTTGTGGGTGGCGGAAATCGGGTCGTGGCCCTTGACGCGCGCCTCCATCTGGCAGCGTTTGTCATGCGGTCCGCTCTTGTTGCTGTTCTCGTCGTTGAGATGGACTTCGACGCGGGTCAGATGATCGTCGAAGCGGTCCAGCTCGGTCTCCACCGTCGCCTTGATTCGCTCTTCGAGATCGGCGGTAACGCTGATGCTGTGGTTGCTGTTCACCAGAACCTGCATGGTTTCCTCCTGATTTGCGGCGCCGCACGACGAGCTGCGGCTACAGAAGGTACGACGTGGCGGATTAAGACGGGTTCCGCCTCGGCGCGGACCTCAGACGCGCGGTTCAACCTTTGTTCAGCTTTGCCCGCCGCGGTACTCCGGGCGCGCGGCGAGACCGACCTTGAGCGCCTCGACGAGCAACCTGACCTTGGGCAGCGGGTAGCGCCGCTGCGGATACACCGCCCACACGGCGGTGTCCGGAGGCTGGTTGGCCTCGAGCAGCGAGACCAGCTCACCCCGGCGCAGCGGTTCGAGCACGTAGTAGTCCGGCAACTGGCACAGGCCGAAGCCACGCAATGCGGCATCCAGCACCGCCTGGCCGCTATTGCAGCGCCAGTTGCCGCTGGGCTTGAAATGCTGCTCGCGCCCGTCGGACTGGAACGACCAGACGTCGCTGGTGCCGATCAGGCAGTTATGCCGTGCCAGTTCTGAGAGCGTATGCGGCCGACCGTAGCGCTCCAGATAGCCCGGTGCGGCGCACAGGTACATGGCCCGCGGCGCGATCCGCGTGGCCACCAGGCGGGACTCGCCGAGTTTGCCGAGACGGATCGCCAGGTCATAGCCTTCCTGCACCAGATCGAGCGTGCGGTTGGACAGTTCGATGTCGACGCGCAGCTGAGGATGCCGCGCCATGAATTCATTCACTAGCGGCACGATGAAGCGCTCGCCGTAGGCCACCGCGGCGGTCATGCGCAGCAGTCCGGTGGGGGCACTGTGCAGGTCGCTGATGGCGAGGAAGGCATCGTCGCGCTCTTCGATCAAGCGCTGGCAGCGCGCGAAAAAGGTATGACCGGCTTCGGTCAGCGACACGCGGCGAGTGGTGCGGTAGAGCAGGCGGGCCTGCAGGCGCTCTTCCAGACGGGCGATCTGGCGGCTGACATGGGAGGACGACACCCGCAGACGTTCGGCGGCGCGCATGAAACTGCCGCATTCCACAACCGCGACGAATTCGTCGAGCCCTTCCCAGCGGTTCATGCTCACCTCCTTGAGGCAGGTTTATCGACGCACAAGATTCAGCATTCGCCGGATTATCCCTGTACGGCAACAATGTTTTCCAGAATCATCCATCAATCCCTGAATGAGCGTGAATTACACTCTCTGCTTTCCACACAGTCGAGTGATGTTCATGACCATCAAGTCGCGCGCGGCCGTTGCCTTCGGCCCCAACCAGCCCCTGCAGATCGTCGAAGTGGATGTCGCTCCGCCCAAGGCCGGCGAGGTCCTGATCCGTATCGTGGCCACCGGTGTCTGTCATACCGACGCCTACACGCTTTCGGGGGAGGATTCGGAAGGTGTCTTTCCCTGCATTCTTGGCCACGAGGGCGGCGGGATCGTCGAGGCCGTAGGCGAGGGTGTCACCTCGGTGGCGGTCGGCGATCACGTGATCCCGCTCTATACTGCCGAATGCCGGGAGTGCAAGTTCTGCAAGTCCGGCAAGACCAACCTGTGCAGCTCCGTGCGTACCACCCAGGGCAAGGGTCTGATGCCCGATGGCACCACGCGCTTCAGCTACAACGGCGAGCCGATCTACCACTACATGGGTTGCTCGACCTTCTCCGAGTACACCGTGCTGCCGGAAGTCTCGGTAGCCAAGATTCCCAAGGAGGCGCCGCTGGAAAAGGTCTGCCTGCTGGGCTGCGGCGTGACCACCGGGATCGGTGCCGTACTGAACACCGCCAAGGTGGAGGAAGGCGCTACCGTGGCGATCTTCGGCCTGGGTGGCATCGGCCTGGCGGCGATCATCGGTGCGAAGATGGCCAAGGCCAGCCGGATCATTGCCATCGACATCAACCCGGGCAAGTTCGCTATTGCCGAAGAGCTGGGCGCCACCGATTTCGTCAATCCGAAGGATCACGACAAGCCGATTCAAGAGGTAATCGTCGAGATGACCGATGGCGGTGTCGACTATTCCTTTGAATGCGTTGGCAATGTGCAGCTGATGCGCGCAGCGCTGGAGTGCTGTCACAAGGGTTGGGGCGAGTCGACCATCATCGGTGTCGCCGGCGCGGGCCAGGAAATCAGCACGCGTCCGTTTCAGCTGGTCACCGGGCGCGTCTGGCGCGGTTCGGCATTCGGCGGTGTGAAGGGTCGTACCGAGCTGCCGAGCTATGTGGAGAAGGCGCAGAGCGGCGAGATTCCGCTGGACACCTTCATCACCCACAACCTGCCGCTGGACAAGATCAACGAAGCGTTCGACCTGATGCATGAAGGCAAGAGCATCCGGACCGTCATTCACTTCTGATCCACTGGGTGGACGCCGTCGTTCGGCGGCTTGTCCACCTCGACCGTGGAGGCCCGTGCGGTTTCCACCTGCGCGAGGCCCGTTCATGACCCTTGAAATCGTTTCCAGCAACAAGAGCTTCGGTGGCTGGCACAAGCGCTACCGCCACCGCTCCAACGCCCTGAACTGCGACATGGTATTTGCCGTGTTCCTGCCGCCGCAGGCTGAGCAGGGTGAAAAACTGCCGGTGCTGTACTGGCTGTCCGGCTTGACCTGTACCGACGAAAATTTCATGCAGAAGGCCGGAGCGCTACGCATGGCGGCTGAGCTCGGTCTGATCATCGTCGCGCCGGACACCAGCCCGCGTGGCCCAGGCGTGCCGGATGACGCCGACGGCGCCTGGGATTTCGGCCTGGGCGCGGGCTTTTATCTCAATGCGACGCAAGAGCCCTGGGCCCAGCACTACCGGATGTACGACTACGTCGTCGAGGAACTGCCGGCACTGGTCGAGGCCAACTTCCCGGTCTCCGACCGCCGCGGCATCAGCGGGCACTCCATGGGCGGACACGGGGCGCTCATCTGCGCGCTGAAAAATCCTGGGCGCTATCGCTCGGTATCGGCCTTTGCGCCCATCAGCAACCCGATCAACTGTCCCTGGGGAGAAAAGGCGTTCAGCCGCTATCTGGGCGCGGACCGTTCGCGCTGGCGGGAGTGGGATGCCTGCGCGCTGCTCGCCGAAGCCAGCGAGCGGCTACCGCTGCTGGTGGACCAAGGCGACCGCGATGACTTCATGGACGGCCAGCTCAAGCCGCAAGCGCTGCGTACCGCTGCGGACGCTGTCGGGCACCCGCTGACGCTGCGCATCCAGCCGGGCTACGACCACAGCTACTACTTCATTGCCAGCTTTATCGATGATCACCTGCGCCATCATGCCGAGGCGTTGACGGCGTAGGGTGGATAACGGCGCTCGCGCCGACTGCCAGAAACGTCAGCCACAAAAAAGGCCCGAGCGGACATGCCGCTCGGGCCTTTCCATCGCCAGGAGCTTAGAGCGACGGATAATCGGTGTAGCCGGCCGGGCCCTGGGCATAGAACAGCTCGGGCTTGGGCTCGTTCAGCGGTGCATCCCGACGCAGGCGCTCGACCAGATCCGGATTGGCGATGTACGGAATGCCGAAGGCCACCGCATCGGCCTTGCCTTCCGCCAGCCAGGCGTTGCCTTGCTCCTTGGTGAAGCGTTCGTTGGCGATGTAGACGCCACCGAAGAGCTGCTTGAGCTGTGGGCCGAGGCTGTCTTCACCGGCCTTCTCGCGGGTGCAGATGAAGGCGATGCCGCGCTTGCCCAGTTCACGTGCAACGTAGCCGAAGGTCTCGGCACGGTTGGAATCGCCCATGTCATGGGAGTCGGCACGCGGCGCCAGATGCACTCCGACGCGCCCGGCGCCCCATACGGAGACGGCGGCATCGGTCACTTCCAGCAGCAGTCGTGCACGGTTTTCCAGTGAGCCACCGTAGGCGTCGGTGCGCTTGTTGGTGCTGTCCTGCAGGAACTGATCGAGCAGATAGCCGTTGGCGCCATGGATCTCGACACCGTCGAAACCGGCTTCCTTGGCATTCTCCGCCCCCTTGCGGTAAGCCTCGATGATGCCGGGGATTTCGTCGATCTCCAGCGCGCGCGGGGTCTCGTAATCCTTCTTCGGACGGACCAGGCTGACATGGCCCGCGGGTTTGAGGGCGCTGGGAGCAACGGGCAACTGGCCGTCGAGGTAGAGCGGATCGGAGATACGGCCGACATGCCAGAGCTGCAGGACGATCTTGCCACCTTTGGCATGCACGGCGTCGGTGACCTTCTTCCAGCCCTGGACCTGCTCGGCGGACCAGATGCCCGGAGTGTCCGGATAGCCCACACCCATCGGCGTGACCGAGGTGGCTTCGCTGATGATCAGGCCGGCGTCGGCGCGCTGGGCATAGTACTCGGCGATCAGATCGCCGGGCACGCGGCCAGGCTCGGCGCGGCAGCGGGTCAGCGGCGCCATGATGATGCGGTTGTTCAGTTCCAGGTCGCCGATCTTGATCGGGTCGAAAAGCGTGGGCATAGCGATACCGCTCCTTTGTGGTGGTGCGAGAAAAGGCTCAGAGTTCCTGGCCGATGCGCTCGATGAAGGTCTGGATGACTGCGTCGTTGCGCTTGAAGAAGTGCCACTGGCCGACTTTCTGGCAGGTGACCAGCCCGGCCTTCTGCAGGGTCGCCAGGTGAGCCGAAACGGTGGACTGCGACAGGCCGGCGCGCTGGTCGATCTGGCCGGCGCACACGCCGTTCTCCAGCGAATGGTGCTGCGCGGCGAAATAGCGCTGCGGCTCCTTGAGCCAACGCAGAATGTCGCGGCGCAGCGGATGGGCGAGGGCCTTGATGATATCGTCGAAGTCGTCCGGCATGAGTTTCGGCTGCCTGTATCGGATTGAGACGAACTATATATCGCCAACTGACGATACAAGATCGATTCGGCTAATGGTGCATATCGTCGAGGTCGATGATCGAGCGGACCGTGACGATCCGCCCGGGGTCATCCGGCTCCTGTAGAATCGCCGCCTCGAGTTATTCCAGGGTGTTTGATCTATGCGTATCGGCCACGGTTACGACGTGCACCGCTTCGGCGAAGGCGACCACATCACGCTTGGCGGCGTGCGGATTCCACACAGGTTCGGGCTGCTCGCCCATTCCGACGGTGACGTGCTGTTGCATGCCCTGAGCGACGCGCTGCTCGGTGCCGCGGCGCTGGGAGATATCGGCAAGCATTTCCCGGACACTGACCCGCAGTTCAAGGGCGCCGACAGTCGCGCACTGCTGCGTCATGTACTGGCGCAGGTGCAGGCCAAGGGGTATGTGGTCGGCAATGTCGATGCCACCATCGTCGCCCAGGCCCCGAAGATGGCGCCGCATATCGAGCGCATGCGCGCGTTGATCGCCGCAGATCTGCAGGTGGAGCTGGATCAGGTCAACGTCAAGGCCACCACCACGGAGAAGCTCGGCTTTACCGGGCGCGAGGAAGGGATCGCCGTGCACGCGGTCGCCCTGCTGGTTCGCCCATGACCGAGGATCAGCTGCTCGGCCCGCGTGCCCACGGCGAGCCTTGTGGCAGCGCTGTGCTCAAGGCGGTCGCCGAGGACTTCCAGGTCGACGAGGTGCTGGACATCCCCCTGTCGGGGGAGGGTGAGCACCTCTGGCTCTGGGTGGAAAAGCGCAACCTCAACACCGAGGAGGCCGCCAAGCGCATCGCCCGTGCTGCCGGCGTGCCACTGAAGCTGATCAGCTATGCGGGCCTGAAGGATCGTCAGGCGCTGACCCGGCAGTGGTTCAGCCTGCATTTGCCGGGCAAGGCCGACCCCGATCTGTCTGCCGCCGAAGATGACAGCCTGCGGCTGCTCCAGCGCGTTCGCCATCAGCGCAAGCTGCAGCGCGGCGCACATTCGGCCAATGGCTTTCGCCTGCGCCTGACCGATCTGCATGCCGATCACGCGCAGCTCGATGCGCGGCTGGAGCGGATCAGGGCGCAGGGCGTGCCGAACTACTTCGGTCTGCAACGTTTCGGCTATGAAGGTGGCAACCTCCTTGGCGCCCGTGATTTCGCCGCCAAGGCCGAGCTGCCGGTTCAGCGTAACCTGCGTTCGCGTCTGCTTTCGGCGGGGCGCAGCTACCTGTTCAATCGCGTGCTGGCCCAGCGTGTCGCCGATGGCAGCTGGGCCGAGGCGCGGGTAGGGGACCTGCTGGCGTTCACCGACAGCCGCAGTTTCTTTCCCGCCGCAGAGGCGGAGTGCAGCGATCCGCGTTTGGCGATCCTCGACCTGCATCCCACTGGCCCGCTTTGGGGTGAAGGGGGCTCGCCGGCGGGCGTCGAGATCCAGGCGCTCGAAGATGCAGTGGCTGCAAGTGAACAACCGATCGCCAATTGGTTGGCGCAGGCGGGGATGAAGCACGAACGGCGCATTCTTCGCCTCCCCATCGGCGGTTTGTCGTGGCATTATCCCGGGCCTGACATTCTGCAACTGGAATTCGTCCTGCCGACCGGATGCTTCGCCACCGCCATGGTGCGTGAGCTGGTCAGCCTGGCAGGGCAGACGGACATCTGATGCGTATTCTGATCGCCAACGACGACGGGGTGTATGCACCCGGGCTCGCCGCGCTTTATGACGCGCTGGCGGATTATGCCGAGTGCACGGTGGTAGCCCCGATCCAGGACATGAGCGGCGCCAGCAGCGCGCTGACCCTGGACCGCCCGCTTCACCCCGTAAGCATGCCCAACGGCTTCATCGGCCTGAACGGCTCGCCTACCGATTGCGTTCATCTCGGCCTCAATGGCCTGCTCGAACATACCCCTGACATGGTGGTGTCCGGCATCAACCTCGGTGCCAATCTCGGGGATGACGTGCTCTATTCTGGCACCGTCGCTGCGGCCATCGAGGGGCGTTTCACCGGGCGGCCGGCGTTTGCCTTCTCGTTGTTGTCGCGCCTGCCCGACAATCTTTCTACAGCGGCGTACATCGCGCGTGCGCTGGTGGAGAAGCACGATCGGCTCGAGCTGCCCGCGCGCACGGTGCTCAGCGTCAATGTGCCCAATCTGCCGCTGGATCATATCCGTGGCATCCAGCTGACCCGCCTGGGCCATCGCAGTCGGGCCAAGCCGCCGGTCAAGCAGGCCAATCCGCGCGGCAAGGAGGGCTACTGGATCTCCGTGGCGGGCGACGTCGAGGACGGCGGCCCGGGAACCGATTTCCATGCGGTGATGCAGGGCTACGTGTCGATCACCCCGTTGCAGCTGGATCGAACCTTCCGCGAGGCCTTCGACGGCCTCGAGAGCTGGCTGGAGAACGTGCTGTGAGACATCGCGGACAAGACAGCCTGCTCCACGGCTCGGGTATGACCTCGCAACGCACACGTGACCGCTTGATTCAGCGACTCTACGAAGAAGGGCTGTCCAACGCCCATGTGCTCGAAGTGATCCGCCGTACCCCTCGTCATCTGTTCGTCGACGAGGCACTGGCGCATCGCGCCTACGAGGACACGGCGCTGCCCATCGGCCACAACCAGACCATTTCGCAGCCGTTCATGGTTGCGCGCATGAGCGAACTGTTGCTGGCTGACGGCCCGCTGGACAAGGTGCTGGAGATCGGGACCGGCTCGGGCTATCAGACCGCCGTGCTGGCGCAGCTGGTCGAGCGGGTGTTCTCCGTCGAGCGCATCCAGGCGCTGCAGGATCGTGCCAAGGAGCGCCTGGTCGAACTCAAGCTGCGCAATGTGGTCTTTCGCTGGGGCGATGGTTGGGAGGGCTGGCCTGCACTGGCGCCTTACAACGGCATCATCGTCACCGCGGCGGCAGCCGATGTGCCGCAGGCCTTGCTCGATCAGCTGGCGCCCGGTGGGCGCCTGGTGATTCCGGTGGGGGCCGGCGAGGTCCAGCAACTTATGCTGATCATTCGAGAGGAAAACGGCTTTTCCCGCCATCTTCTGGATACCGTACGTTTCGTGCCGCTGCTCAATGGACCCGTGATTTGATCATTCAGCGGAAGGAAGCATGAAAAACGCTTTTTTGTTGTACGCCAAAGGCATGGCGATGGGTGCTGCGGATGTGGTGCCCGGTGTCTCCGGCGGTACCGTGGCGTTCATCACCGGTATCTACGATGAGCTGCTGCGCTCCATCAGCGCAGTGCCCTACGCGGTAGGCCCATTGCTGCGGGGGCGCTTCGCCGAGGCCTGGAAAACCGCCAATGCAAGCTTCCTGCTGGTGCTGTTTGCGGGCATCCTGACCAGCATCCTAAGCCTCGCCAGGCTGATCACCTATCTTCTGGAAGCGCATCCGATTCCCGTCTGGTCCTTCTTCTTCGGGCTGATCCTGGTTTCGGTTCATCTGGTGGGCAAGGAAATTCAGCGCCGCAACCTGTCGCGCCTGGTGAGCTTCTGCCTGGGCATCGGTTTCGCCTACTGGATCACCGTGGCTGCGCCGGTGCAATGGGGCAGCAGCAGCCTGAGCCTGTTCTTCGCCGGCGCCATCGCCATCTGCGCGATGATCCTGCCGGGCATTTCCGGCAGTTTCATCCTGGTGCTGCTGGGCTTGTACCCGGTGGTTCTGGGGGCGGTGAAGAGTTTCGATCTTGGCGTGATGGCGATCTTCGCCGCCGGGTGTCTGGTAGGCTTGCTCAGCTTCGCCAAGTTCCTCAGCTGGCTGCTCAAGCGCTGGCGGGACCTGACCCTGGCGTTTCTCACCGGTTTGATGCTCGGCTCGCTGAACAAGGTCTGGCCGTGGAAGGAAACGCTGACCTGGCGCACCAATTCCAGTGGCGAGAACGTTCCGGTCCTGCAGCAGAACCTGCTGCCCGGCGCCTATGGCGATCTGACCGGCCAGGACCCGCAGCTGCTGCTGGCGGTGCTGCTGGCGGTGGCCGGTATCGTGCTGGTCCTGGGGCTTGAGTGGTTTGCCGGCCGGCGTCAGCCGATGACCGAAGGCGTCTGACGCACTTGTCTATGAAAGGGAGCGGGCATTGAGGCTCACAGCAGTACCGCGGTGGATGCGCGACCCCATGGTCCGTTCGATGCTCGGCGTTCTGGTGATAGCCGGAACGCTGGTCGGTTGTGCGTCATCGCCTCAGGGTGGCGGCGTACAGGTCGTCGACCGCAACCAGCGTGACAAGGTCACCAGCGGCCAGTACATCGTGCGGCGCGGCGATACACTCTGGTCCATCGCGTTCCGTTTCGGTTGGGACTGGCGCGAGCTGGCGCGGGTGAACGGCATTCAGCCGCCGCACGTCATCTACCCTGGGCAGAAGATCCGCTTCGACGGCGGCGCTTCGCGTGTCGCCTCCGCCGCGCCGCGACCGGCGCCTAAGCCAGCCCCAGCACCTGCGCCAACCAGCCCGGTGGTAGTGGCCACGCCGGTGCCGCGTCAGCCTGCCATTACCACACCCGCCAGCCCGCCGCCTGCCGCTCCGCCGGCAAGCACTCCGGTTACGCCGGTTGCCCGCTCGGCAAGCGGTTGGGCATGGCCGGCGAACGGCACGATCATCGGTCGTTTTTCCTCAAACGGTAGTTTGAATAAAGGAATTGATATCGCTGGGGAATTAGGACAGCCTGTTCTGGCTGCTTCTGATGGGACTGTTGTGTACGCCGGCAGTGGATTACGGGGTTACGGCGAACTTGTGATCATCAAGCACAGCGATACCTATGTAAGCGCCTACGGACACAACCGCAGGCTGCTGGTGCGGGAGGGCCAACAAGTCAAGGCTGGGCAAAGTATTGCCGAGATGGGATCGACGGGAACCGACCGGGTGAAGCTGCATTTCGAAATTCGTCGCCAGGGTAAACCCGTAGACCCGCTGCAATATCTGCCAAGACGTTGACCTGTCGCCTGCCTGTTCCAGCACTAGGTTAGGCTTGAGCGTAGCCAGGGACCCGCGTCGCTTGGGCCTGTTGTCGAACTCGGAACAGGACAAGAATAATGGCACTTAAAGACCAAGCGCTGGAGTTTGACGTCGACGATGCGGTTCTGCTCATGGAAACGCCCATCCACTTCGACCAGAAAGACAAAGTGACCAAGGCTGCCTCTGCAGGCAGACCCAAGGCCGCATCCAGCACCAGACAGCACAAGTTCATCGACTACAACCGGGCCCTGGATGCAACCCAGTTGTACCTCAACGAAATCGGTTTCTCCCCCCTCCTGACCCCCGAAGAGGAAGTGCACTTCGCGCGCCTTGCGCAGAAAGGCGATCCGGCGGGGCGCAAGCGCATGATCGAAAGCAACCTGCGACTGGTGGTGAAAATCGCCAGGCGCTATGTCAACCGCGGCCTGTCCCTGCTGGATCTGGTCGAGGAGGGCAACCTGGGGCTGATTCGCGCAGTGGAGAAGTTCGACCCGGAACGTGGTTTCCGCTTCTCTACCTATGCGACCTGGTGGATCCGGCAAACCATCGAGCGGGCCATCATGAACCAGACCCGCACGATTCGCCTGCCGATCCATGTGGTGAAGGAGCTGAATGTCTATCTGCGGGCGGCTCGCGAGCTGACCCAGAAGCTCGATCACGAACCCAGCCCTGAGGAAATCGCCAACCTGCTCGAGAAGCCGGTCGGCGAAGTCAAGCGCATGCTGGGCCTGAATGAGCGGGTCACCTCGGTGGATGTCTCGCTTGGCCCGGATACCGACAAGACCCTGCTCGACACGCTGACGGACGACCGGCCCACTGATCCATGCGAGCTGTTGCTGGATGATGATCTGTCCAACAGCATCGACCAGTGGCTGTCAGACCTTTCGGAAAAGCAGCGCGAAGTGGTTATCCGCCGCTTCGGCCTGCGGGGCCACGAAGCTTCGACACTCGAGGAGGTAGGCCAGGAAATCGGCCTGACCCGTGAGCGGGTGCGCCAGATCCAGGTCGAAGCGCTGCGGCGTCTGCGCGAAATACTGGAGCGAAACGGCTTGTCGAGCGACGCGCTGTTCCAGTGACACCAACGGTACGCCGGGGCCTGGTTTCCGGGCCCCGGCGTTACGCTGTGCCTCCTTTGATCCCGCCGCTCTTGTCCGGCTCCGTCCTCGAATGGCATCACTCCATAGGGTTAATCCATTCTCGGGGCGATTTCCTGAATCTCTCATTCGTGTGTAAGCATTTGCTTACACGCTCTGTAAGCAAAGCTCAAGAGTGCGTGCTGACAAACGACGATTCCGTTGTTGATAGTTTTTTAACTCATTGATTTGGATGAGTTTGTTTTCGTTGGTCGTGTATCGTCCGCGGCCCTGCGCGAGTGTGTCGCAGCTTGCTGCGCAAAAGGCTTCCATTAATATCGCTCCGGCGCTCAGGGATTAGCGCGGCCCTCAGGACGAGGGTCAGGACCATCGCAGGACGCGATGTCATCCAGGACGATGAGAAGGGATACAGGGAACAGGGAAGGAGGCGGGCGGGGTCAACCCCGCCCCTTTTTTTGCCCGCCGGAAACTCCAGCTGAACCCAGTGGCCGTGGCACGGCCTAAGATGAACAGCCCATCAGCGGAGGAACCTATGAACGGCGAACAGCACAACGATCAGCCAACCAAAGAGCGGGACGACGTGGTTCGTCGGCCGGATGAAGCGGACGAGGATCAGCTCGATGAGGCGATCGAGGAAACCTTTCCGGCCAGCGATCCGATCTCGCCCTGATTTCCTACCTGGCCCGCGTCGCGGATTGGCTCCCGGCTTGCGCCGCGCGGGCCAGCAGCGCGGGCATGATATGCCGGCGTAGCAGGGGCGCGATGTCCTCGCGCTCGCATGGCGCCAGCGCCAACCATCCCAGTTCTTCCAGTTCGGCCTGCACGGTGACGGCACGAGGCAGCCGCGCCATGAACACGTCTGCCTCGACCTGATGGCCCGGCTCGTTGGCGGCCGGCGCCTGGAAGTGCCCGAGCGGCTGGAAATCGGCTTCTTCGAGTTGTAGGTCGAGCTCTTCGTGCAGCTCGCGTCTCAACGTGTCCAGCGGTCGCTCGCCTCTTTCCGCCTTGCCACCGGGCAGCATGAAAAAGCGGGTCCCTCGTTTGCGTACCACCAGCACCCGGCCTTGTTCATCGAACAGGCAGGCAATGGCGATTGTCAGGGTCGCGACGGGCATAGGCTCTATCCTTCGGTCATTGAGTAGCGCAATCAGCGTCTTGGTGCGTCGATAGCGGGCGAGACGCTCGGCCAGCGTATCCGGTAGCTGGTCCGCGACACCAAAGCCCAGACGCGTATAGAAAGGCAACAGTTCGGGCTTGCAGAACAGCCAGACCGGCCCCGCGCTGGCGGCCAGTGCCTCGCGCACCAGTCGTGCACCGATTCCGCGATTGCGTTCCGGCGGGGTTACCAGCAGCCCGGTCAGGAAATGCCCGTGGGCGACGGGCGTCAGGCATAGACCCGCCAGGATGCCGCCCCGCCTGGCGACCCAGCAGACCGCTTCGGCGCGCACCCGGTTACGGCTGTTATGCGCTCGATAGAATCTCACCAGCAGCGGTTGCAGGGCTTGTGGAAGCGGCGAAAAGTCGAGAGCGGGCATGGCCAACCGGGCTGTTTGCGGAGCCCGCTAGTCTAGCGTCTGGGCCGCCGGCGCCAAACTTTCTTCGCCGATGTGTGCCGTTTGTCCGTTCGCTGCATCTTTTCCGTCGTCGAGGTGTTCTCACCCTTAGCACCTCCAACGACAGGAATAACAACATGTTGGACCTACTGATTGTGCTCGCCTTCGTCTTCTACGGGCTGTCTGCGGGGATGCGAGCGCGCAGCAAAGCCTCTCAGAGTCTGCACGAATACTTCCTTGCCGGACGAACCATCAAGGGTTGGCGGGCCGGCGTATCCATGTCCGCCACCCAGTTTGCGGCCGACACGCCGCTGCTGGTCAGTGGACTCGTCGCCACTGCCGGGGTTTTTGCGTTATGGCGGTTGTGGATCTACGGCCTGGCCTTTCTCCTGCTCGCGTGGGTATTCGCGTCTGGCTGGCGGCGCGCCGGCGTGCTTACCGATGCCGAACTCACCCGGGTGCGTTACAGCGGCCCCGCCGTCGTGCCGCTGCGGCTGTTCAAGGCGATCTATTACGGTACGGTGATCAACTGTGTCGTCCTGGCGATGGTGCTGGTCGCGGCGATCCGGATCGCCGAGGTGTTCCTGCCCTGGCACGACTGGTTGCCGGGCGGGCTGTACGAAATGATCAAGGGCGTGGTCGAAGCCAGCGGGATACGCCTGGGCGACAGCATCACCGGGCTCGATCAACTGACGACCAGCACCAACAACCTCATTTCGATCGTGCTGATTCTGGTTTTCACCGCCATGTACTCCATCACCGGGGGTTTGCGCGCGGTCGTCCAGACCGACGTCATGCAGTTCAGTGTGGCCATGCTGGGCACGCTGGCTTATGCCTGGTTCGTGGTCGATGCGGCCGGTGGACTCGGGGGGCTGACCGACCGGATCGTCGAGATCTATGGCAGCGAGCAGGCGGCCAAGATGCTTTCATTCTCGCCGCCCAGCAACGCGGGTGAGGCGCTGATGCCATTCCTGGTGATCGTCGGGCTGCAGTGGCTGTTTCAGATGAACTCGGACGGCACCGGCTACTTGGCGCAGCGCAGCATGGCCTGTCCGACCGATCGCGAAGCACGTATCGCCGGTTTGGTGTTCACCTGGCTGCAGATCTTCCTGCGCAGCCTGTTCTGGCTGGCGATCGCCCTTGGCCTGCTGGTGCTCTATCCGTTCAGCCCCGAGGAGATGAATGGTGACGGCTTTACGGCCGCCCGCGAGGCGCTGTTCGTCACCGGCATCGACGAGCTGCTGCCGCCGGGCTTCCGCGGCCTGATGCTGGTAGGGCTGCTGGCAGCCCTGGCCTCGACGGTGGATACGCATCTGAACTGGGGCGCCTCGTACTGGAGCAACGACGTCTACGGTGGTGTGGTGGCGCCGAAGCTGCTCAAGCGCAAGCCGAAGGACAAGGAGCTGGTACTGGTGGCGCGACTGTCCAACGTGCTGATTCTGCTGATCGCCATGGTCATCATGGCCAATCTGGGCTCGATCCAGACCGCCTGGTTCATCTCGCTGCTGTTCGGGGCGGGCATGGGGTCGGTGCTGGTGCTGCGCTGGTTGTGGGAGCGGATCAACCTGTACTCCGAACTGACGGCCATGGTGGTGTCGCTGATCACGGCGCCGCTGCTGCTGTATTTCCTTGGTACTGACCCTGAGCGCGAGTGGATACGCCTGGGCATCATGTCATTGGTGACTTGCAGCGCGGCAATTCTGGTGAGCTTCGTCACCCCTGCGACCGATACGCAGACGCTGGATCGCTTCTACCGCAAGGTGCGCCCGTTCGGGTTCTGGGGGCGGACCGCGTCGCGTTGTGGCGTTACCCGCCGTGAATCGCTCAAGGCGCTGGGAGCTCGGCTGTTCGCCGTGGCGGTAACGGCTCTGTCGGTGTACACGCTGCTGATCGGTGTAGGCCGCCTGCTCTTCCCGCAGCCCGACGGCAGCCCGATGTTGGCCTGGATATGTGTGGTGATCGGCCTGGTCTTGATGCCGGTCTGGATGTATCTCGCTTTCAGCCGTTATTTCGATGATCAGCATGAAGAAGAGGCACCCGAACTTCAGGCCGAGCGGCCGGACATGGCAGGTTAAATAGCGGGGCGTTTCGTTACATATATAACGCCCTGTTTTGAGTTGTGTCATTTTAATAGCACTTGGCGGTAGCGGGTACTGGCGAAACAATATCGTATGTATACGTAAAATGATAAGAATCATCGTATTAACGCATTTTTCTCTAGTTTTTGATGAAAAGTAGGTCATTCGTCGATTCTTTGGGCAACCATTGGAATTAGCTGCTTGTCTCACCACTACGCAGTGCTTATTGCGTATTTCAAACAAGCATAAACAGAGGTGCCGTCATGAATCGACTTTTCAAAACTTCCTTAATGGTTGCCGCAATGCTCCCGGCTATTGCCGGTGCGGCGCCGATGGCCGGTGACAAGGAAATCACACTCGGTGGCGCAGGAAGCAGCGACAAGGACTTTGACGATACTGTGTTTTCCGTACAGGGAAGTTGGGGGCAGTATCTGAGCGAATCGTCCTTGTGGGGCGTCCGGCAGACTGTCAATGCGCGGGATACCGAGGGTGAAAGCGTCAAGTTCGATGGCTCGACTCGCGTGTTCTATGACTACCACTTCGGTAACGGCAAGGCGCGGCCTTTCATCGGTGCCAGCATCGGCGGTGTCTACGGTGATCGCGTCGATGAGACCTTCATGGCCGGCCCGGAGATCGGATTCAAATACTGGGTTCAGGACAAGACGTTCATTACTGCAATGGCGGAATATCAATTCCTGTTCAAGAGCGGCAGTGATGCGCAGGACCGATATGATGACGGCGTATTCCTCTACAGCATCGGTATTGGCTTCAATTACTGATCGAAGCATGCGCGGCGCCTCGTTGGCGTCGCGCAACTTTTTTACTTCCTGTCGCGTATTTTCTATCAGGCTTCCACCAGTTGCTGCAGGAAATTCCTGAGTGCAATGCCGGGCTCATCGTCCTCGGATGCAATCATGCGAATCCCCCATTGGCGCAACACCTCCTCTTGAACCGGATTCGGCTTGTGCGAGAACACATATGAAATAGGGCGCACGCCCAGTGTTTCGTGTTCATTCCATATCTTCGACAGCTTGTGGAAAAGCAATCGGATATTGGTGTCCGACAGGCTGTAGCCGATAAACAGGACGGCTTTGCTCAACGTGTCGGCGCGTAATTTGATATCCAATGGCGTCTCGAATTGCAGCCGTTGGTAATAGCTGGTCTCGTCGAGCACGATCGAGGCGTCGTCATCGAAATCGCCATGAAACTTGACGATCTGCCGGACGCCATCACGCGCCTTGGTGAGGTCGCTGGCATTGGCGATCTTGATGTAGTCCACCGCGTAGGCATCATGGGCATATTCCAGCCAGCGGTCGTAGTTGGTGGTGTAGATCGCCGGAAAACGGCCATGAACGATGAGCCGGTGTATCTCGGAGTCGCGGATTTCGATGTTGCGGTGCCACTCGCGGTCCATCCAGCTGCGTAGTGGACCGATGCTGCCTTTCTTGATCCGGTAGTACTCAGCCAGGGCGAGGAAATTGCCGTAGGTGTTGAAGACCTCCGGGTCATAGTCCAGCTGCACGGCGATCTCGTCGATCAGCTCTTTCCAAGGCGGCAGGCCGATGTTGGCCGACACCCCGGAGCCAACGAAGAGGATCAGTCGATTGTTGCGGTAGGCGTCGCGCAGCTGGTCCATGATGCGTCAGGACTCCCGCAGAAAGGTGACGAAGGCGTCCAGCGCGCGACGGCGCATGGACAGGCCGTTCTTCTGCGTGCCCAGCTGCGCGAACGTCTGGTTCTGGCCTTCGGGAATGAACACGTCGTCCCACTCGAAGCCGCCATGGCCGGCCGGCGACGGCGAGATGCGACCCGGCACCACGCCTTCGAAGAAATGTCGCTTGCGCCCATCGCAGTAGCCGATCAGGGTTCGCGCTTCGGCTGCGGGGTCGTCGAGCCTTCCGATCAGCTCGGAAAAGCGCTCGGCCTGCAGGCGGTCCCAGAATATCTGGGTCAGACCGCCGGGAAAGCCGTTGAGGCTGTTGATGAACAGCCCGGTATGCTCGACGAACACCGGCTTGCCGATCATCTTGAACGCCACCAGCAGCTTGTCGCTGACCAGCTGGTAAAGGTCCTCGGTACGCAGCTCTTCGATGCGTATCGGAAAGGGCTTCACCTCGATTCCACTGGGCTCGAGGATCTCGCGAACCTCGCGGATCTTCTGCTGATTGATGGACGCGAAGCGGATTTTCATAGAGCGAGCCAGCTCCGGTTGCGCAGCGAATGGATGTCGCGTCGGTATAGCCATGCTTGTATGACGCAAGGGGAAGGGCTCGGTTCTCCTGCGTGGTGGATTTCGCCGCGCAGGCGCGACGCGATCATCGATGCGAACGGCGGTCGAAACGCAAGCCAGCATGATCAGGCGAGGCGCTGGCCGTCCTGTGCAAGGGCATGCCTTCGGTTGTTTGCATCGGGCCGACCGCCTCGGCCACTGCGTTCAGTTCTGACCTGGGCGGGCAGGGCAGGCGGCCTGCACTTGGCGGATACGCTCGGCCGGCACGCGCAGCTGGCGTAGCAGGTACTCGGAAAAGTCCGGGCTGTAGGGTTGCCTGGCGATCGCCTGCTCCATACAGAACAGCCAGGCATCGCGTTCGGCTCCGCCGACCGGCCAGCGGGTATGAAATTGCGGGATGCTGATGGCGCCATATTTCTCGGCGTAGCGTTTCGGCCCACCCAACCAGCCGCACAGAAAGCTGGCCAGTCGGTCGGCGGCTTCGCTGACGTCCGCTGGGTACATCGCGCGGACGTTCGCGGCCTCGGGCGCTTCGTCCATCACCCGATAGAAATCGGCCACCAGCCGCTGCAGGCCGGCTTCGCCACCGGCTGCCTGGAACGAGGCGTCACCGACGCCGAAAACGGGACGTTGATCGGGATTCATAGTGCGCCTCTGGCTCGGAAACGGGGCGCGGGATGATGCGCGCTTGTGCCAGATCAAGACAAGTGCAAGCAGTGGCCACAACGCAGCGGCAGCTGGTCTAAGCTGAAAACCTACCCAACAGCGGAGACAGGAAATGCGCAGGCTTCTGGTTGCATACGATGGTTCGGACAACTCCAAGCGCGCCTTGCAGTATGTCGTCGATCTGGCCCGGGACACCGGGATGGCGCTGCAGGTCCACGTGGTCAATGTTCAACACGAGCCGATCATCTATGGCGAGTACGTCACCTCGGCGATGATCGACGAGCTCAACAACAGCCTGATGGCCAAATCTCGCAGTGTGCTCGACGAGGCGGCGGCGATGCTGCAGGCCGGTGGGCTGACCTGCGAGACCCACACCCAGCTGGGCAACGTGGCCGAACAGATCAACGATGCGGTCAAGCGGCTGGGCTGTGACACGGTCGTGATGGGCACTCGCGGCCTGGGCAGCTTCACCGGGCTGGTGCTGGGCTCGGTGGCGAGCCGAGTGATCCACGAGGTGTCGGTTCCGGTTCTGCTGGTCAAATAGAAGGAGGCATCCGGCCTGGCCGATCAGCCCTGCTTGCCCTTGAGCAGGTCGGCCAGGTTGGCGAAGGCCTTGAAGGTTTCCTTCGGGCCTAGGTCACTGCCGGGCCGGGCTTCGGCCTGGTACTGGTTGTCGGTATAGCGGGAATGCTCGTTGTCGTGACAATAGAGGCACAGCAGCTCCCAATTGGAGCCGTCTTCGGGGTTGTTGTCGTGATTGTGGTCCTTGTGATGGACCGTCAGCTCGCTCAGGCGCTTGCCGGAAAACTCCCGAGCGCACCGCCCGCAGACCCAGGGATACATCTTCAGTGCCTTTTCCCGATAGCCCTGCTCGCGCTGGCTGTAGGGCGTGGTGGGTTTGTTGCTGCTCATGATGAGTACTCGCCGGCTGCTTGGGTTGTCGGTGACATCCGGTCACGGCGTGGCCGCGAACCGAACGCCAACAGGGCCTAGTAAAGACGATGGGCCATCAGCCCGCCAAGCCGACATAGACGTTCTGCACGTCGTCATGGGCGTCGATGGCCTCGAGGAAGGCTTCGACCTCTTCCAGCTCGGCACCGGACAGACTGACCGGATTCTTGGGTCGATAGCCCAGCTGCGCCGATTGCACGGTGAAGCCGAATTCCGGCAAGGCCTTGCACACGGCATCGAGGTCGGTCGGCTCGGTAATGAACAGCGTGGCGCCATCGTCGGCAGCCTCGAAATCCTGAGCACCAGCCTCGATGGCGGCCATTTCCGGGTCGGCGTCGCCTGCGGGTGCGGCTTCGATCATGCCGACATGGTCGAAATCCCAGCTTACCGACCCGGAAGAGCCCAGCTGGCCCTTGCGAAACAGCACGCGGATCTCGGCAACGGTGCGGTTCACGTTGTCGGTCAGGCATTCGACGATCAGCGGCACCTGATGCGGAGCGAAGCCTTCGTAGAGGGTGCGCTCGTAGTTCACCACCTCGCCGGTCAGGCCGGCGCCTTTCTTGATGGCGCGCTCCAGGGTGTCCTTGGGCATAGAAGCCTTCTTGGCCTGCTCGACCACCAGACGCAGGCGTGGGTTCATGTCCGGGTCGGCACCGCTGCGGGCCGCGATCATGATTTCCTTCGACAGCTTGCCGAAGATCCTGCCCTTGGCGTTCGCCGCCGCTTCCTTATGCTTCGCTTTCCACTGTGCGCCCATGCTCGTACTCGTCTGATGTGAGGGAACCAGGCGCGAATTCTATAGCGTCACCGCGGGTTTCGTCGCCGGTGCTGGGCGAGGATGAGCTTGGGCCGATCGACGGCCAAGCCGGACTGTGCCGGCCAATTCGCTGCTCACTGTATGGAGCGGTACAGCCATCGCGCCGCTCTAATGGATGTTTTCGTAACAGGGTGCGTCGTCATGTCGCCTCGGGACCTGCTGCTCGCACTGATAGTCATCGTCGTCTGGGGAATGAACTTCGTGGTCATCATGGTCGGCCTGCACGACGTGCCGCCCATGTTGCTCGGTGCCCTGCGATTCATGCTGGCGGCTGTGCCGGCGGTGTTCTTCATCAGACGGCCGCAGGTGCCGCTGCGCTGGATGCTTGCCTACGGGCTGACCATCTCGCTGGGCCAGTTCGCCTTTCTCTTCACCGCCATGAAGCACGGTATGCCCGCAGGCCTGGCGTCGCTGGTGCTGCAGTCCCAGGCGTTCTTCACGCTGTTCTTCGCTGCGCTGTTTCTCGGCGAGCGCTTGCGCGCGGCCAACCTGCTGGGCCTGTTGATCGCGGCCTGCGGCCTCGCACTGATCGGCGCGCAGAGTGGGCTGGGCATGACCCTTGGCGGATTTCTTCTGACGATCTGTGCCGCCTCGATGTGGGCGCTGGGCAATATCGTCACGCGCAAGGTCGGCAAGGTGAATCTGGTCGGGCTGGTGGTGTGGGGCAGCCTGGTGCCGCCGTTGCCGTTTCTCGGGCTGTCGTTATGGCTGGAAGGCCCGGGCGTGATCGAAGCGGCGCTGCGTGGTATCGGCTGGCAGACGATTCTGGTCCTGGTGTACCTGGCCTTCGGCGCGACCATTCTCGGTTATGGCCTGTGGAGTCGGCTGCTGTCGCGCTATCCGGCCAGCCAGGTGGCGCCGTTTTCGCTCTTGGTGCCGGTGGTGGGGCTGACCTCGGCCAGTATCTTGCTGGGCGAGCGGTTGGCCCTGTTGCAGCTGGCCGGTGCGCTGCTGGTGATGATCGGGCTGGCAGTCAATGTCTGGGGAGGTTGGCTGTTCGGCCGGTTGCGCCTGGCGCGCGTCTGAAAACGCCCGGCATCAGCCGGGCGTTGTGGCGATCAGGCTCAATGGGTGGCGGCGTGGGTGCCGAGCAGTGTGGTGGAACCGCTCTTCTTGTCGCGCTTGGCCATACGTTTTTCCTGTGCCGTTTTCATCGGCTTCTTCTTGCTGTTCTTCTTTGCGTCCATTCCCTTGCTCATGGTGTTCACCTCTGATTGCTGGCTGGACATGTCCTGATGGGCGAAGGCCTGACTGTCGCTGCAGGAGCGATGCCTGTTTCCGGCCTGCCGTCTTCCGTGACTGCTGCAGTATGGCATTGCTGGGCCGCAATGCACGCGTTGCGTTGCTTAGGACTGTTCCCGTTTCGTTGCAAGGCGCGTCGCTGCGCCAAACGGCTCCCGCGCGGCCGCGTACGAAAGGGGAACAGACCCTAGGTATCAGTCGAACAGGCTGTGCTGGTCCCGCTGGCCGCGGAGCACGTCGTAACGCTGGCGAAAGATCGCCCGATAGTGCATGGCCAGAGGCTGCAGCTCGGCAAGTTGCAGCAGGCTGTCTCGCGCCTGGTTCGGATCGAGAAAGCAGCGCCACAGGTAGGCGACGCTGATATTCGGGTGCGGGCGCTCCAGCAGTCGCAGCGTGTCGCCAGGGCGCACGTGGCCTGGCTCCAGGGTCCGATAAAGCCAGCCGGTGCGGCCACTCGCTGACAGCTCTCGCGCCAGACCGCGCATGCCGTGTCGGGTGTCCAGGCGCACGCAGGGCGAGCGCGGCTGACTCACCTCGATCAGCGCATCGCCCCAGCGCAGGCGATCACCGATGCACAGCTGCGCTTCGTTCAGCCCTTCGCCACCCAGATTCTCGCCGAAGGCGCCGAGCCCCAGCTGCGTGCGCAGCGGCGCAAAGCGCTGCGCCCAATAGAGGTAATGTTGCGTCGGGTAATGGCACAGGGCACGGTCCGGCCCGCCATGAAAACGCCGCTCGGCGACCCGGTCGCCCCGCAGGCCATCCCGGCCCAGCCAGAGCGGGCCGTCTGCCGGTTGCTTGTCCATCGCGGTCGCCTTGCGGCTGCCCGGCAGTGGGGTGAACGCATGGCACAGCAGTGGGCCGCTAACGGTCCAGGATGCAGCCATTTTATCGCTCAAGGTTGGGCCAGACGTTCGAGTTCACGACGAACCATCGAGGCGTATTCCGGCGGGCTCAGGCGATACAGCTCGCCGGCGACCCAGTCCAGCCAGCGAGCGCCCAGAATGGCGCGCTGTTCGATCAGACGTTGGGCTTCGGCGCTGGCTCGTTCGGCGTTGCGGTGGTGGAAGTCGGCACGACTCACGGCTGGTCTCCGTCGCGATGTTCTGGCTGGCAGGTGGGCGGCGATGGTAAACCCGGAACGCTCGCGTTAGGCTCCGGGGCTGTTTGTCGCGCCATGAGAACGATGCATGTCCGAGCCCGTGAACTTCAAGCACAAGATTTCCCGTCAACGTCCTTACGGCAAGGCCGAGCCCGGCCTGCGCGCCAGCGAGGGCAATCTGGGCGCGGTCATCGACCAGTTGGAAAGCGATCGCGGGCGCATCATCAATTCCGCGGCGGTGCGCCGCCTGCAGCAGAAGACGCAAGTCTTCCCGCTGGAGCGCAATGCCGCAGTGCGCAGCCGCCTGACCCACTCGCTCGAGGTGCAGCAGACCGGCCGCTTCATCGTCCGTACGCTCTACAAGCAGCTTGGCAGCCGTGCCGCAGCGTTCGGCCTGGATGGGCTGGAGGCGGCACTGGAGAGCCTGGTGGAGATGACCTGCCTGATGCATGACATCGGCAATCCGCCATTCGGCCATTTCGGTGAATACGCCATCGGCGAATGGTTCGAGCGCCACCTGGATGAACTGTTCGCCGCTGCCGTGCCGCCAGGGCAGGGCGACACCGGGCTACGCCAGCGCATGCTCGATGACCTCAACCACTTCGAGGGCAACGCTCAGGCGATTCGTCTGGTGGTCTCGCTGCAGCGCCTGAACCTGACCTACACCCAGACCGCCGGCCTGCTCAAATACGTCCGCCCGGCCTACATGCCGCGACCGGACAAAGGCACGCCGGGCGCCTATCTGCAGAAGAAGCCCGGCTTCTACCTCTCCGAAGAACCCTTCGTGCGTGCCTTGCAGGCGGCCCTCCAGATGCAGCCCTGCACGCGCCACCCGCTGGCCTACGTGATGGAGGCGGCGGACGACATTGCCTACTGCCTGGCTGACATCGAGGATTCGGTGGAGAAGGGCATCTTCAGCATCGAGCAGCTGGCACAGCTGCTGCTGGACAAGTTCGCCCTGCATGGCGACGTCGATGCGCCCGTGCCCGGTCCGGAGCGCAGTTTCCGCAGCATGGTCAGCTACGCCCTGGAGCGGGCGCAGAAGGAGCCGATCAACAAGGCCGGCGAGTTCTTCATCTGGCTGCGGGTGAACATGATCCATCCGCTGGTTCAGCACGCAGCCCGTCAGTTCATCGACAACATCGAAGCGGTGTACCACGGCACGCTGGACCGCGCCCTGCTCGAGGACGACAGCCTGCCCAACGCCATCGTGCAGACCTTCAAGGATGTGGCGATGGACAAGGTGTTCTGCCACCTCGAGGTGGAAACGCTGCAGCTGCAGGGCTATCGCATCCTCCAGGGACTGCTGGACTTCTATGCGCCGTTGCTGCGCGTGCCGGCGCCCGTGTTCGACGCGCTAACCCTGGGCGGCTGTCGCAGCGAGCCGCATCTGCAGATGCTGGCGCGGCGGCTGCCCAATCAGCTGGTTAAGGCCTATCACGAGGCGCTCAAGCCCCATGCCGAGACGTCGGACGATCGCCCGCTGTGGGAGTTCTACTACCGCAACCGCATGCTGCAGGACTTCATCAGCGGCATGACCGACCAGCTTGCCCAGGACGAATACCGCGCGCTGTCGGCGCTCTGAGCCCAGGTCAATCGATGAGGCTGAAGCCGGTCTCGGCAGCGCTCAGCGCTGCGCTTGGTACAGGCATTGCTATGGCTTGGTGCAGCAGTCGTCGTGCAAGCCCCGCAATGGCGCACGATGAAATCCCGGCAGTTCCCATAACCCGTTGAAAACAAGGGTTTCATGGTGCCTCGGCAATTCTACCGAGGCAGGCTCCGGCTGCAGGTGGCGGTAGTCGTCGCGGGCGCGGTGATGCATCTCGGTGCATTCGCACTCTGGCGATTACCGTTTTGGTGCGTATTCCCGCTGAGGCTGTAGTAACCCATGGAAAACCTCAACAGCGCCGTGGAAACCCTGGTCCATGGCTCCAATACCCTGTTCCTCCTGATGGGCGCGGTGATGGTGCTGGCCATGCATGCCGGCTTTGCCTTCCTCGAAGTCGGGACCGTGCGGCTGAAGAACCAGGTCAATGCCCTGTCGAAGATCATCACCGACTTCGCCGTATCGACCCTGGCGTACTTCTTCATCGGCTACTGGATCGCCTATGGCGTGACGTTCATGCAGCCGGCCGATCAGCTGGTGGCCGACCACGGCTATGCCCTGGTGAAGTTCTTCTTCCTGCTGACCTTTGCTGCGGCGATTCCGGCAATCATCTCCGGCGGCATCGCCGAGCGTGCGCGCTTCGGTCCGCAGCTGTGCGCGACGCTGTTGATCGTGGCGTTCGTCTATCCGTTCTTCGAAGGGCTGATCTGGAACGGCAATTTCGGTTTCCAGGCCTGGCTGGAGCACCAGTTCGGTGCACCCTTCCATGACTTCGCCGGCTCCGTGGTGGTGCACGCCATGGGCGGATGGCTGGCGTTTGGTGCGGTCATCCTGCTCGGACGTCGCAACGGCCGCTACCGCGACGGCCGGCTGGTGGCCTTCGCCCCGTCGAATATCCCGTTCCTGGCGCTGGGCTCGTGGATTCTCATCGTCGGCTGGTTCGGCTTCAACGTCATGAGTGCGCAGTCCATCGAGGGCATCAGTGGCCTGGTGGCAGTGAACTCGCTGATGGCGATGGTGGGCGGCACCGCCGCGGCCTGGCTGGCCGGCCGCAACGACCCGGGCTTCCTGCACAACGGCCCGCTGGCCGGGCTGGTGGCGGTTTGCGCCGGCTCAGATCTGATGCATCCGGTCGGTGCGCTGGCCACCGGCGCGATTGCCGGGGCACTGTTCGTCTGGGCGTTCACCGCCACGCAGAACCGCTGGAAAATCGACGACGTGCTGGGTGTATGGCCGCTGCACGGTCTGTGCGGGATCTGGGGCGGCATCGCCTGCGGCATCTTCGGCCAGGCGGCGTTGGGCGGGCTCGGCGGCGTCAGCCTGATCAGCCAGGTGATCGGCAGCGGTCTGGGCATGCTGGTGGCACTGGTTGGTGGCTTCGGCGTCTACGGCCTGCTCAAGCACTCCATGGGCATTCGCCTCAGCCAGGAGGAAGAATTCAACGGGGCGGACCTCTCGATCCATCGCATCGGCGCGCTCAGCCACGACTGAGGCGCTGCGCTGGCGCAAGCCGCGGCTCAATAACCGCGCTTGCGCTGCACCAGATGGCTGATCGGCCGGCCGTCGCGCAGGGCCTGCAGGTTCTGCGCGACGATCGACGCGGCGCTGCGCATGTCCGTCGCGGCGGCGCTATGCGGCAGGACCGTCACGCGCGGATGGCACCAGAACGGATGGTCCGTCACCAGCGGCTCCTGGCGAAACACATCCAGCACCGCACGATCGAGTTGCCCGCTGTCCAGCGCCTGCAGCAGGTCGGCTTCCACCAGGTGCCCGCCACGGGCGAGGTTGACCAGAGCAGCGCCGCGGCGCATGGCGGCGAAGAACCGTCGGTCCAGCAGATCGGCGGTCTGTGCGGTGAGGGGCAGCAGGTTGATCACGATGTCACTGCGTGCCAGCAGCGGCCACAGCGCTTCCAGGCCGTGTTCCAGCGCGATGCCGGCGATGGCGCCACCGTGCAGATTCCAGCCGGTCACCCGGTAACCCGTTTCCAGCAGCCGCCGCGCGCAGGTCCGGCCCATCTGGCCCATGCCCAGCACGGCTACCTCGATCTCGTCGGCGCGCCGCTGCGGCAGAGGGTACCAGTGGCGATCGCGCTGCTGTTGCGCATAGTCGAAGAAGCGGCGATGCAGCGAAAGCGTTGCCCACAAGGCGGTTTCCGCCATGGCCGCGCTCATGGCCGGGTCGACCATGCGCGCCAGGGGTACGTCCGGCAGGCTGGGATCGTCCAGCAGGCGATCGACGCCGGCCCAGAGCGACTGGATCAGGCGCAGCCCGGGCAGGCCTTGCAGGGAGCCTGGCGGCGGGTTGGCAACCACGGCGGCGACGATGCGCCCAGCGTTCTGCGTCGGGGCGTGCAGGTGCCAGCGGGCATCGGGCATGGCGCGTTGCAGCTCGACGAGCCAGGCGTCGCGTTCTTCGCTGTCGAAGCTGCCGCAAAGCAGTAGGTCCATGGAATGGCTCCAGGTGGGCGAAGCGGAACTGTAGTCAGCCGCGGAGTCTCTGAATAGGCAAGTCACGGACCGCGCTCGCGCCGTCCGGCCCATTGACCAAGCCCAAGGAGAATCTCATGGAACTGCCCAACAAAGACCTCGGCACCCTGTTCGAACAGCTCGGCCTGGAATCCGATCCTGCCAGCATCGATGCCTTTATCGCCAAGCACGGCCGCTTGCCGGAGGATGTCCGTCTGGCCGATGCCCCGTTCTGGAACGAGTCGCAGCGCGCGTTCCTGCGTGACGAATGGGTCGAGGACGCCGAATGGGCGCCCATCGTGGACGAGCTGAACGTGCGGCTGCACGAGCATTGATCGCCACGCAGGCTGCGGCAGCGACCGCAGCTTGCGCGGGCTGTGGCTCAATCCAGCAGATCGGCCGGCACATTGCCGCCGTTCTCGGCCAGCCGCTTCAGCACGGCCTTGTGCAGCCACAGATTCATCTGCGCCGAATCGCCCATTTTGACCGCTGGGCAGCCGAGTTCGGTGGCAAGCTCCTTGCGCGCCGTCAGGCTGCTGTCCAGGCCCAGCAGCTTGAGCAGGTCGACGATGGAGGTGCGCCAGTTGAGCTTTTCCGGATGATTGTTGGCCTTACCGTCCAGCTTCGCGGCTACGTCTACCTGATCCACGGCAGGCGTCGTGGGTGCGCCGGCACCACCGGTGGACGCTTCCGGCGGGGTAGTGGGTGCGGTGCTGTCCGGCTCGGCGTGCGCCCGGCCGATGCCGATCTTTTCCAGAATCGAACTGAACAAGCCCATGAGGATTCTCCTGTCTGCGTGGATACGTGAGCCTTGGCTCGCAGTTAGGACCGCCGGCGCTTCGATTAGTCGCGCCTCGTTGCTCGTGGCCGGCTACCAGCCGAAGCCGTCGGGCTGCACACCACTCCTCGTGCTGGGCCTCACGTCCGCCTAGAATGCCGCTTTTGCCCGGGAAATCCGCCATGAGCAACCTCGACATCGACGCCCGCTATGCCTGCGCCAAGAGCCTTGCGCTGGAAGCTGCGCAGCTCGGCATGACCTATTACCGTCAGCGCGAGACACTGGATGTGGAGCACAAGGGCAGCGATCGCCAGGACGTGGTCAGCATCGCCGACAAGCGCATCGAGGACTTCATTCGCGGGCGGCTCGCCGAACGTTTTCCCGAAGACGGCTTTCTCGGCGAGGAGAGCGGCTCGGCCGGTCTCAAGGCACGCTGCGTCTGGGTCATCGACCCCATCGACGGCACCGCCTGCTTCGTCAACGGCCTGCACAACTGGTGCGTCTCCATTGGACTGCTGGTGGACGGCGAACCGCACGTCGGCGCGATCGCCGATCCGAATCACGACGAACTCTTCCATGGCTGCCTTGGCCGGGGCGCCTACGTCAACGAGACGCCGCTCAGAGCCAGCACCGCGACCCACGTGTGCGAGGGGCTGACCGGCGCCGGTACCTTCCATCCACGCGGCAAGGAACATTTCATTCCGTTTCTGGAGAAACTGCTGGCCGAAGGCGGCATGTTCATCCGCAACGGCTCCGGCGCGCTGATGACCGCCTACGTCGCTGCGGGTCGCCTGATCGGTTACTACGAGACCGAGCTCAAGAGCTGGGACTGCCTGGCCGGGCTGGTGCTGGTGGCCGAAGCGGGTGGCCTGCGCAACGACTTCTTCCGTAACGACGGTCTGCTGCGAGGCAATCCGTATCTGGTGGCGGCGCCCGGGGTATACAGCCAGCTGGCCAAACTGATCGGCCCTTCGCTGGATGCCTGAGCCGCGCGTTCGTCGATCGGCGCAGGCGCGGTCCGCAGCCTGTGCTATACCGTTGTGACGCACCGAGGGCCGGCTTATCCGCCTGGCCCGCTCTGAACAGGGGGGAATTCCGGCAGCCATCGGGCCCGAGCCAACCTGCGTGATCGATGGCTGCCCGCACATAGCGAGGTAACGATCATGACCATGATGCAATGCACCTACCGCGACCACATCATCACCGCCGAGGTGATGGAATATCCTGGCACCTCCACTCCCTGGGCCGGCGGCTGCCGGATTACCGCCCCCGACGGACACGTCACCCGCCGCCTGCCGCTGCCACTCGAGCATGCGTTCATGGACGAACTGGACAAGGCCCAGCGGCTGTCCATCGCCCACGGCAAGTGGCTGGTGGACCAGCACCTCGACCACGGGCGCGAGCTGTTTCAGAAGGCCGCCTGACCGCTCTTGCTACTGCGCGCCGGACGCCTGCGTCCGGCGCGTTTTTGTTGTCCTGGATCAGGCTGATAGCACTTAGATAGGGCTCAGCGGCCCTCCGCGCACGAGGCCGCGTGCCGGCATTTTCAGACCCATGCTGGCATTGGCTGCAATTGCGCAGTCTTCCTGAGTGCAACGCCATCACGTCGCATTGCCCAGGAAAGGTTCGGCGACATTTGGCGCATTGCTTAATGATCCAAACGGTGGCATAGCTATCACCAAGCCACCGGCAACGGTGGTGTTCATAAGCGGAAGTAAGGACGACTTATGCAAATCCAGGTTCATAGCGATAACCACATCGAAGGCAGTGCCCGTCTGGCTGATTGGGTCAGTGCCAGTGTCGCAGGCAAGCTGGACCGGTATGACGACGAGCTGACACGTGTCGTCGTGCACCTCAACGACGAAAACGGCGACAAGGCCGGCGCGCATGACAAGCGCTGCCAGATCGAGGCGCGGCCCAAGGGCCTGCAACCCATCTCCGTCACCCACAAGGCTGAATCGCTGGAGCTGGCCATCGACGGCGCGGTCGACAAGCTGAGCAATGCGCTCGCTCACCAGTTCGGCAAGCTGCGCAGCAAGCGCGCAGGCGCCCAGCCGCAGATGATCGACGGTGCCGTAGCCGGTCGCGACGCGCTACTGGAGGAAGATTTCCTCGCGGACGAACTGGTCCGCAATTCATAAGCCCCCGATGAAGGGCCTTCCCAGCGGAAGGCCCTTCGCGCATCAGTGCAGCAGTTCCGGCGGAATGCTTCCGCCATTCTCGGCCAGCTTCTTCATCACCGCTCGGTGCAGCCACATGTTCATCTGCGCCGTATCGGCCATCTGATCGGGCGGGCAGCCCAGCTCGGTGGCAAGCTCCCGGCGCGACTCCAGGCTGCTGTCGAGGCCCAGCAACTTCATCAGGTCGACGATCGAGGTGCGCCAGTTCAGCGCTTCGGGGTGTGCCGCCGCCTTCGCTTCCAGCTGCGCCACCACGTCCACGCCACGGGCGGCGGCAGTCGGCTGGTTCAGATCCCTGTCCGGCCCGAGTGTCGCGTTGGTCGTGGTCGACGGCCGCTCGCTCAGTGTTATTCCTTCGGCGCTGGAGTGGGTGGCGTCAGCCGGCGGCGTGTCGGCCTTGCGCTCCGCTTCGTTGGAGACATCGCCCAGGCCGAGCTTCGCCTTGATCGAATCGAAAAGTCCCATGTCCGTTCTCCGTGCTGTTGGTGTCTGCGTTCGACAACAACCCACGGCGTGCCATTCGTTCCACAGGTCGGTTCGCTCGGTTAGCTGTGTTCGAGCCAGGCGAGGGCTTCGGCTTCCTGATGCAGGTCGAAGGCCTTAATGGTCAGTCCCGGAATCAATGCGCCCTCGACTTCGCTGGCCTTGCGCAACCACTCCTTGCCGGCGATCACCGCACAGCGGTCGAAGCGGCGGATGAAGCGCAGCAGCTGGGGCAGGCGTGACAGCTCCACGCCGACGGCACCCAGGGTCGGCAGATCGAAGTCGCCGATGCGGTAGAGCATGCGGCCGTGGCTGATGCCTTCGGACTTGAACAGCAGGTCGTCCAGCGCGGCGCGCATGGCCTGGCTGTCCAGCTTGCCGGAGAAGTCGATATCGATGCGGTTTTCGCCTCTGCGCGATACCTGAAACATGACGAGTCCCTCTCGGTTCTGTGGGTGGCCGCGATGTCCTCAGACCATAGTCGCTGCGAGGGGATCGAGCCAAAAAAACAGGCGAAACGCGGGCGATTCCATTGATCTGGATCAGCATGCGAGGCGTTGATCCGTGCGTTAGCAAAAGTGCCTGCAGGCCGCGTGGCGCCTGGCTTTCAAGGCGGCGGACCAACGGTATCAAGTTGCTCGCTGGCCGGCCGAGAAACGGAATAACTGCGACGCCAGCGAGTGGCGGCGCGTTCTTTCCTGCTTTTCTGCAGTTGGAATTCCTTCATGACCAGCACCTTGGCGAACGTCATCCAGTCCGTACTGCGCGGGCTGGGCCTACGTACCATCAACCTGCAATTTTTCTTTTCCTACAGCCTGATCTTCCTTTGCGCGGCGCTGACCGCCGGGGTGCTGTTCATGTCCAGCAAGGACGCCAGCCAGATCGACATGGCCGGCGCGCAGCGCATGCTCAGCCAGAAGATGATGAAAGAGGCGCTGCTCGCTGCGCAGGGCATCGGTAGCCCGGCGGATGTCGACAAGACCATCCAGCGCTTCGAGCAATCCCATCGGCTGCTGCTCAACGGCGACAGCGCCCAGGGTATCGTCCGCGTCGAGCTGGCCAGCGCACAGCCGCACCTGCAGCGCGTCGATCAGATCTGGCAGCGCTACCGTCCCGCCGTACAGGCGCTGGCCGCAGGGCAGAGCGCCGATCTGAAGACCCTGGCCGGCGACTCCAACGATATTCTCGCGGCCTCCAACGAAGTGGTGTCGCTGATCTCGGCGCAGGCCAATCGCAGTGCCTCCCAGCAGCTGTGGGTCGCGCTGGGTTCCACCCTGTGCATCCTGCTGCTGGTGGTGCTCGGACGGATCGCCGGGATGAACTGGCTGATGCTGCAGATCGACGAGCTGCGCGGGCGCCTGGAGAAGGTCAGCCAGGGCGATTTTTCCGCGCCGCTGCAGGTGCGTCATGCCGATGACGAGATGGGCAGGATCACCCTGGCCTACAACAGCCTGCTGGGTCAGGTTGGCGAGATGATCCGCGGCGTGCGCCAGGCGGCCGATGACGCTGACGGGCAATGCAAGCACATGGCGAACCTGGCCGGGGACAGCGCGCGCAATGTGGAAGGCCAGCAGGCGGAGATCGATCAGGTCGCTACTGCCATGAATGAAATGCTCGCCACCTCCCAGGAAGTTGCACGCAGCACTGTCGAGGCCGCCAATGCCGCTGACGTCGCCGAGCAGGAAACCAACGCCGGCAGCGCCGTGATGAACGAATCGGTCGGCGCCATCCGCACGCTCAGTGGCCATGTCGATGGCCTGGCGGACGTGATGCAGCAGCTGGTGCTCGACAGCCACGAGATCGGCAAGGTGCTCAACGTGATCAGCGGCATCGCCGAGCAGACCAACCTGCTGGCGCTCAACGCAGCCATCGAGGCAGCACGGGCCGGTGAGCAGGGCCGCGGTTTCGCGGTAGTTGCCGACGAGGTGCGCAGCCTCGCCAGTCGCACCCAGAGTTCGGCCAAGGAGGTCGGCGTGCTGGTCGAGCGCCTGCAGAGCCAGGCCTCGCGCGCCGGGCAGGCCATGGATGCCTCGCGTCAGAGCAGCACCATCACCCTGACGCAGATCGAGGCGGCGCAACATGCGCTGGGCCAGATCGTCGGTGCGGTGCAGACCATTCGTGGCATGACCAATCAGATCGCCACGGCTGCCGAGGAGCAGTCGCAGGTCGCCGAGGACATGAACAAGTCGCTGACGCGCATCGCCCAGGTGGCTGATCAGGCGGCGAGCGTCACGCACGATACCGCGGCATCGGGCAATACCATCATGCAGAGCATGAACGGGCTCAAGGCGCTGACGGGGCGTTTCCGCCTACAGGCGTGACAGGAAGGTGAGGCAGGGTGGTGCGGCGGATAGTGCACCGCTCGGTGCGAGTGCCCCCGCGCATGGACGCGCGGGGACAGGGATGGATCAGTCCTGGCGGCTGGTCACTTCCAGCAGGTGATAGCCGAACTGCGTCTTCACCGGGCCCTGCACGACATTCAGCGGCGCGCTGAACACCACGGTGTCGAATTCCTTGACCATCTGACCCGGACCGAACGAACCCAGATCGCCGCCCTGGCGGCTGGACGGGCACGTGGAGTTTTCCTTGGCGACCTGGGCGAAGTCGGCGCCGCCTTCGATGGCAGCTTTCAGCTCGTTGCACTTTGCTTCAGTGGAAACCAGGATGTGGCGGGCAGTGGCTCGGGCCATGGTGTGTACTCCTGTGGAAAAGCTGCGAGCCTACCGCAATTGCCCTGCGAGTCAAACGTCGCGGGTGATCGTGCCCGCAGTGCACCGGCTCAGCCGTTCTCACCGAGTGCCCGCTGGATCCGCCGCCGGCGCTGCGTTGAACGACTCGAGACTTTGCAGGCTCTGCGCGTAGCGCTCGGCGCGCAGCGGCATGAAACCGGTGAAGTGGATCCAGGTCGGCAGGCCTTGCAGGTAATGCATCACGAATGCTCGGGTGGTCGGCTTTTCCTGCAGGCTCCGCTCGCTCAGATAGATGAAAAGCGGGCGGGTCAATGGCTGGTAGTGCGCCTCGCTGACGGTTTTGAGCGTCGGGTAGACCGGGCCCTTGCCACTGTCGATGGCAAGCAGCTTCAGCTCGTCCCAGTGCCGGTGATAGGCGCCGATTCCGAAGAATCCGAGCGCATCCGGCTCGGCAGCGATGCCGGCGGCCAACTCCTCTTCGTTCTCGCTGGCGGTATAGTCCTGGCGGCTGCGATGCGCCTCGCCGACGATCTGCCTGGTGAAGACGTCGTAGGTGCCGGAGTCCTGACCTCGGCCGAACAGTTTCACCGGCCGGTCGGGCCAGCCGGCACGGATGTGACTCCAGTGCCTGACCTTGCCTTCGGCTGCGGGCGTCCAGAGTTTCTTCAGCTCTTCGACGGTGATGTCGCTCGCCCAATCATTGCTCGGGTGTACGACGACCGTGATCGCGTCCATGGCCAGGGGCACTTCGCGATAGCCGATGCCGTTCTGCGCGCAGAGTGCCTGCTCGCTGCTGTTCATCCTGCGCGAGGCGTCGTTGATGTCCGTCTTCCCCGCACAGAAGCGGCGAAAACCAGCGCTGGTCCCGGAAAACGCCACCTCGATCGGATGCCCAGGCTGCGCACGCTGGAAGCGGCGTATCGCTTCGCGGGTCAGTGGGTAAACGGTGCTGGAGCCATCGATGAGCAGCCCTTCGGCGGCGGATTCGGCATCGCTCATGGCTGGCGTGGATGCCAGCTGCAGGCCAAGCGAAAGACTGATCAGCAGTAGCGGGCCGGTTTTGACGTGCATGCTGTCGCTCCTAGGCCTGGCTCAGGGCTTGGCCTTCAGCCAATCGTGCTTCAGTGAGTTCCAGAACACCTGCAGGCTGTGGAAGCGGGTGTCTACCGCATTGATGTAGTCATCCAGCCGATCGATTTCCCGATGCTGGGCCTGTTGTTCCTGGGCATCGATCTGCTTGAGCTGCGCTTCGAGCTCATTGAGCGATTCGCGCAGTTCGCGGATGCGATTCTCGGTCTGGCTACGACGTTCGCTTTGCATAGGTGCGGGCTCCCGACCAGGTCAGAGTTGGCTGCCGCCGATCAACAGCAGAGGCAGGCCGAAAAACACACCGCCGATGTAGGCCCCGACGTACAGCTTGCTGCGTTGCGCCAGATCGGCGAGATGCGTGGCGATGGCAGGCGGAACGCCGCGCAGGAACGGCAGTACGTAGATCAGGAAGATTCCGAACAGGTTGAACAGCAGATGTACCAGTGCGATCTGCATCGCCAGTTCGGCGGTGGGCCCGGAGATGGCGGTGGCCGCCAGCAGCGCGGTCACGCAGGTTCCGATGTTGGTGCCGAGGGTGAACGGATAGACCTGTTTGAGCGAAAAGACACCGGTTCCTGCCAGTGGCACGATCAGCGCGGTGGTGGTCGATGAGGATTGCACCAGGATCGTGATGATCGTTCCCGAGGCGATCCCCGAAACCGGGCCACGCCCGACGCTGGTGTGCATGATCTCTTTGGCGCGGCCGACCATGACCCTGCGCAGCACCTTGCCGATGGCCTGGACCACGAACAGGATCAGGCCTATCCCGATGACGATCAGCGCGACACCCGACCAGACCTGGCTTGGCAGCCAGGACACGCTGGCGCTGAGCAGGTCGCTGGCAGGGGTGAGGAGAGTCTTCATGAAGTTCACGCTCTTCATGTCGACGCTTGTGCTGTCGCTGACCAGCAGGCCGGCCAGAACTTCGGACATCTGCGCCAGCGGATGAAACAGCAGTTCCAGCGGCAGGAGGATCGCCACCGCCGTGATATTGAATGCGTCATGCACGGTTGCGGCCGCGAAGGCCCGGTGAAATTCGACGCCGTTGCGCACATGGCCGAGGCTGACGATGGTGCTGGTGAGGGACGTGCCGATGTTGGCGCCCATGATCAACGGGATCGCGATCGGAATGGGCAGCCCGCCGGCAACCATCCCGACAATGATGGACGTTACGGTGCTGGAGCTCTGGATCAGTGCGGTCGCTGCAACGCCGATCATCAGGCCGACAAAGGGGTTGGTGGCGAACGCGAACAGTTCCTTGGCGTTGTCGCCGACCGCCGCTTTGAAGCCATCTCCGATAGCACCGACGGCTGCCAGCAGCAGATAGATCAGTGTGATGACCAACAGCCACGACAGCCATTGGCGCGTAGCGGGTGTGGAGTGGTCGGCTAGGGCGCCGGTATTCGTCGTCATCTGGCAACTCCCGCGAGCAGGTCGGTCGCTCGACGGTGTGCCATGGGTGTGAACGCTTGATGACCGAAGCGGCCTGTACGGATGAACGGTGCCCTTGGGATTGAACCGTTTCCTGCTCGATCGAGCGTATGCGACCGGTCGGTACCAGATCCGCACGAGCCTGCTTAAGGCAGGCCCGTGTTCTTGCGCTCAGGCCGCGTCGCTGCTGTGGGTGGACTCAGCAGCCGGTCGCTCCGCCAGATAGCGTGCCAGGCGGGATTTTTCCGGCTCGCTGAAGGCCAGGCCGAGTTTGGTGCGTCGCCAGAGAATGTCGTCCGGCTGCATTGCCCACTCATCCCGGCAAAGGTACTCGACCTCCTGCGCATAGAGCTGTTGGCCAAGGTCTTCACCCAGGGCATCGAGGGAACGGGCGTCGCCGAGCATCCGCCAGACGCGATTGCCGTACAGCGTGGCCCATCGTTTGGCCAGGGGCAGTTCCAGCCCTTGCACATGGGCGACCAGTGCCTCGGCCAGTGCTTCGGGCGTGCTCATGTCTTCGCCGCCGGGCAGCGCGGCATCGGCCGTCCAGCTGTCGCCCATGCCGGGGAAAAATGGCTTGAGCTGAGCCATCGCCGATTCGGCGAGCTTGCGGTAGGTGGTCAGTTTGCCGCCGAACACCGAGAGCAGCGGCGCCTGCTTTTCCTCAGCGACCAGCGATAGGGTGTAGTCGCGGGTGACGGCAGACGGATTGTCCGATTCGTCATCGCACAAGGGGCGAACGCCTGCGAAGGTATGCACGATGTCCCTGGGCTCCAGCTGCTTGCGAAAGTGCGTATTGGCGACACCCAGCACGTAGGCGATCTCTTGCTCGGTGATGCTCACCTGCGCCGGATCGCCGTGATACTCGCGGTCGGTGGTGCCGATCATGGTGTAGCGGTCCAGGTAAGGAATGGCGAAGACGATACGCCGATCTTCGTTCTGCATGATGTAGGCCTGCTCACCTTCATACAGCCTGGGTACGATGATATGGCTGCCCTGAATCAGGCGGATGCCGTACGGCGATCGCTGTTGCAGGTTTTCGCCGATGAACTGTGCGACCCAGGGGCCGGCCGCGTTCACCAGGGCTTTGGCCTTTAGCGAGAAGCGGCTGCCGTCCTCGCGCTGCAGCTCGACGTGCCAGATGCCCCCAGCACGTTTGGCGCTCAGGCACAGCGTGCGGGTATGGATATGCGCCCCTTTTTCCCGCGCCGCCATGGCGTTGAGCACCACCAGGCGTGCGTCGTCGACCCAGCAGTCGGAGTACTCGAAACCGCGGGTGATGGCCGGCTTGAGCGGGCTCTGGCTGCCGAAGCGCAACCCCTGCGACGCCGGCAGTTTCTTGCGCATGCCCAGATGGTCATAGAGGAACAGACCGGCGCGGATCATCCACGCCGGGCGCAGGTGAGGGCGGTGCGGCAGCACGAAGCGCATCGGTTTGACGATATGCGGCGCCTTGGCCAGCAACACCTCGCGCTCGGCCAGTGCCTCGCGGACCAGTCGGAATTCGTAGTGCTCCAGATAACGCAGCCCGCCATGAATGAGCTTGCTGCTCGCCGATGACGTATGACTGGCCAGGTCGTCGCGTTCGCAAAGGAACACCGACAGCCCACGGCCGGCGGCATCGGCCGCGATGCCGACACCATTGATACCGCCGCCGATCACGGCGATGTCATAAAGCTCGGAGACGGGCTGGGCAATATGGGGCACGGGTTCCTCCTCGAATACGAATGCGATGTTCGTTTTTGAACATGCTATTCATGAATGAACATTATTGAAAGTGCAAAATGTTCGAAATCGATAAAAGGAAGGGCGAGTTCTTGCTTCGCGGGCATGGTTGTTCCGTCTGGCTCGTGGTCGCGGTCGCTTCCAGAGGCTTGGCATCGCTCGAGGGAACGACTTGTCCGCGCACAGGTGCGGCAGAGCAGGGGGGATGCAGAGGGCTTCCACGCTTAGGGCGTGGGCGCCGGCTGCTGACATTGGCAGGTCGCGCGCGCCCAGGCGGAGCATGCGGACAATAGGCGGGGCGGGTGAATCGTTGCCGGCCGCCGTTAGCGGCCTGGACGATGGCGACCGCGGCTCCTGGATTCTCCGTTCATGGGAGCGGATCGGGCCGCGAAGAAGGGCTGACGCCGAACCTAGTCGGCGATCTCCAAGTGCACCTTGTACCGTGCCAGCAGTTCGGCGAACACGTCGTCCGGCTGGGTATCGGTGAACAGGCAGTCGATCTGCTCCAGGGAGCCGAGCCGGGTCATGGCGCTGCGGCCGAACTTGCTGGAGTCCGCGGCGAGGAAGACCTTGCGCGCGTTATGGATGATCGCCTGGGAGACGCGGACTTCCTGGTAGTCGAAGTCGAGCAGGGTGCCGTCCTCGTCGATGCCGCTGATGCCGATCAAGGCGAAATCGACCTTGAACTGGCTGATGAAGTCTGCGGTTGCCTGGCCCACCACGCCGCCGTCGCTGCGCACGTTGCCGCCTGCGATCAGCACATCGAAGTCTTCCTTGGTGCTGAGGATGCTCGCCACATGCAGGTCATTGGTGATGATCTTCAGATCGCGATGGTTGAGCAGGGCGCGGGCGATGGCTTCGGTGGTGGTACCGATATTGATGAACAGCGAAGCCTGGTCGGGGATGCGTGCGGCCATGGCGGTGGCGATGCGCTGTTTTTCGTCACGCATCTGATGCGCGCGCTGGCTGTATGCAGTGTTCTGCACGCTGGAGTCGTAGGCCGCGCCGCCGTGGTAGCGCCGCAGCAGGCCGGCATCGCCCAGCTGATTGATGTCGCGGCGGATGGTCTGCGGGGTGACGGCGAAGTGCCGGGCCAGTTCGTCGATGCTCACATAGCCGCGTTCGCGCACGAGTTCGAGAATGTTCTGCTGTCGGGGCGCCAGGCTCATGGGGCTTCCTTGTTCGCGGTGGTGGCGGAAGCATGCCCCAGTCTGACGTTCGATTAAAGCGCGCTTTGTTCGAATTCGCGCAATACCGCGCCTGCCTGCGACCCGGTCGCAGGCAGGCGCGGGGTGGGCTTCTCAGTCCTCGGCCCAGTTGCGGGTGCGCTCGACCGCCTTCTGCCAGCCGCGATAGAGCGCTTCGCGCTGTTCGCTTCCGCACGCCGGTTCGAACACGCGCTCGATGCTGCTCTTGCTGCGCAACTCGTCGAGGTCACTCCAGAAACCGGTCGCCAGCCCGGCCAAGTAGGCCGCGCCGAGGGCGGTGGTTTCCTTCATCTGCGGGCGTTCGACCTGGGTGCCGAGCAGGTCGGCCTGGAACTGCATGAGGAAGTTGTTGGCCACGGCGCCGCCATCCACGCGCAGAGCGCGCAGGCGCTCGCCGGCATCCTGCTGCATGGCGTCGAGCACGTCGCGGGTCTGGTAGGCGATGGATTCCAGCGCAGCACGGATCAAGTGGTCGACCTTGACCCCGCGGGTCAGGCCGAACAGTGCGCCGCGGGCACGCGGGTCCCAATAGGGCGCGCCAAGGCCGGTGAACGCCGGCACCAGGTAGATGCCGTTGCTGTCCGGCACCTTGGTGGCGAAGTACTCCGAATCCAAGGACTCGTTGAGCACCTTCAGTTCGTCACGCAGCCACTGCACGGTGGAGCCGCCATTGAAGATGGCGCCTTCCAGCGCGTAATTCACTTCGCCCCGCGGCCCGCAGGCGATGGTCGTCAGCAGACCATGTTCGGACTGCACTGCCTTGGTCCCGGTATTCATCAGCAGGAAGCAGCCGGTGCCGTAGGTGTTCTTGGCCTGCCCGGGTTCGACGCACATCTGGCCGAACAGCGCGGCCTGCTGATCGCCGGCAATGCCCGCGATGGGAATGCCGGTGCTCTGGCCGGAACCGATATAGGCGTGGCCGTAAACTTCCGAGGATGAGCGCACCTCCGGCAGCATCTCGCGGGGAATGTCCAGCGCTTCGAGCATCACCGGGTCCCAGTCCAGCTTGTGGATATCGAACAGCAGCGTGCGCGACGCGTTGGTGTAGTCGGTGACGTGGGCCTTGCCCTGGGTCATCTTCCAGATCAGCCAGCAGTCGACGGTGCCGAACAGCAGCTCGCCACGGCGAGCGCGCTCGCGGCTGCCTTCGACGTGATCGAGAATCCACTTGATCTTGGTGCCGGAGAAGTAGGGGTCGATCACCAGGCCGGTGGTCTTGCGGATGTGCTCTTCCATGCCGTCGCGCTTGAGCTGGTCGCAGATCGGCGTGCTCTGGCGGCTCTGCCAGACGATGGCGTTGTAGATCGGACGGCCGGTTATCTTGTCCCAGACGATGGCGGTCTCGCGCTGGTTGGTGATGCCGATGGCGGCCACCTGCTCGTTGGTGATGCCGGCCTGGGCCAGGGCTTCGACGAACACGCCGCTCTGGGTCGCCCAGATTTCCATCGGGTCATGCTCGACCCAGCTCGGTTGCGGGTAGATCTGCGCGAACTCGCGCTGGGCGATGGTCACCACGTTGGCGTTGCGGTCCAGCACGATGGCGCGGGAACTGGTGGTGCCCTGGTCGAGGGCGACGATGAATTGCTTGTTCTGGTTGCTCATGGCGACGTTTCCTTAGCGAACTTTGCTGACATCGGGCTGCGCGGAGCCCATTTCGGCAGTGGCCTTTTCCTTGGGTTTGGGTGCATCACAGGCGGCCGATCCAACCCCTGGCAGGTGCCGGCAGATGAGTGCCTTGTAACCTGCAGCGCCGAGGCAGGCACCAAGAATCGGGGCGAAGATCGGAACCAGGAAATACGGGATGTCTCGCCCACCGGTGAAGGCCACGTCACCCCAGCCGGCCAGGAAGGTCATCAGCTTAGGCCCGAAATCCCGCGCCGGATTCATCGCAAAGCCGGTCAGCGGTCCCATCGCACCACCGATCACGGCGATCAGCAGGCCGATCAGCAAAGGGGCGAGCGGGCCGCTGGGCAGGCCATTGCCGTCATCGGTGATGGCCATGATCATCGCCAGCAGAATGGCCGTAATCACCACTTCCACAAGGAACGCCTGACCGAACGACAACGAGGCGTGCGGATAGGTGGAGAAGATCGACGCGAGCTCGAGACTCTCGACGCTTCCGCGAACCATCTGCTGGGCCTGTTCGAAATCGAAAAACAGGCTGCTGTACAACCCGTAGACCAATGCCGCGGAACAGAAGGCGCCGGCCACCTGCGCCAGGATGTAGGCCGGCACCCGGTGCCGCTCGAAGGTGCCGAACAGCCATAGTGCGATGGTGACGGCCGGGTTCAGATGGGCACCGGAAACGCCAGCGGCAAGGTACACCGCCATCGAAACGCCGATACCCCAGATGATGCTGATTTCCCACAGCCCCAGGTCGGCGCCGCCGAGCTTTAGCGCTGCGACGCAGCCGGTACCGAAGAAGATGAGAAGGGCAGTGCCGAGAAATTCGGCGATGCATTGTCCCTTGAGCGTCGGGACGATGGGCGTACTCATGCGCGGAGCCTCGTTCGTTTGTTTTTGTTTTATTCCGAGCACTGCGTTGGTTCGGAATTGTTCGGAAACGAAAACTTAGAGGCAAAGAAAGCCGCTGTCAAAGTAAAAAATCGAACATTTTTCAGGCTGGTCACGGAACAAACGGGTGCTGCTGTGGTCAGCGCCGATTCGCTGGGGCGGTGATTCAGCGCCGCCGACGCCAGAGGCGCCAGCCTAGCCTCAAGTCGTCGGCCATCGGCACCAGCGCCAGAGTCAGCAGCAGAGCGGCCAGCGGTACGGTGGAGAGAAAGCCGAAGTGCTTGAAGCCCAGTGCGCCGCTCAGGCCGCCGATAAAGAAGCTGCCGACCAGCAACGCATTGATGCGCAGACGTTCGCGATTGGCCCGCACCGGCGGCAGTTCACCATCGCGATTGCGGTTGAAATAGATCAACCGCCCCAGTTCGATGCCGATGTCGGTCACCATTCCGGTGATGTGCGTGGTGCGCACCTCGGCGTTGGAAAGCTTGGTGATGATCGCGTTCTGCAGGCCCATGATGAAGCACAGCAGCACCACCGTCAGCGGCACGAAGAAGCCCGGAACCGACATCAGCTGCGCGCCGAGGATACCGAACAGCAGCAACAGCCCGGCTTCCAGCGCCAGCGGCAGGGCGTACTGGCTGTGCAGTCGGCGCCGTCGCGAAAAGTTGATCATCAGCGTCGAGCACATGGCGCCAAGGACGAACGAGAGCAGTGCGCCGAAGCCAGCCAGCGCCAGATCGGTGGCGCCGAGGGCGAGGTTGTCGGCCATCGCCGAGACGATGCCGGTCATGTGCGAGGTGTATTGCTGCACGGCCAGAAAGCCCCCGGCGTTCGCCGCGCCGGCGACGAAGGCCAGGCAGAGTCCGAGCTGGCGGTTGCTGCGGGTGGAGCGTCGGCGATCGGTCAGGCGACGGGCATAGTTGATCGGCATGCGGGGCTCGCGCTTGGCGGCAAAGCGGCGATTATAGCGACGCGCGCGCGCCTACCTCGCGTGTCGGCGAAACTCAGCGCCGCCGGCCTGCCTTGCGCCCGCCACCGCGCTTCGCCGCCCGTGGCTTGCGCTGGCGCGACAGCTCGCGGGTGATGGCATCGTTGAGCAGCTTGCGGGCCTCCTCGCCATCGTCGTGTTCGGGAAAATGCTCGGGGAGGCTGCGGGCCAGGTGCAGGTAGGTTTCCACCACGTGCAGCGTGCTTTCCAGACTGGCCAGGTCGGCGCCGAGCAGCAGGCGCGGCATGGGGATGGCGTGGCCTTCGGCGACGCGCTTGATCCAGCGCTGTGCATGCTGGCTGGCCGGACTGTCGAAACCGCCGCGGATTGGCGTGCAGGCGAACGTCCAGCGCAACCAGAGTGGGATTTTCGGATCGTCGATCAGCTCGATCCACTCGGCCAGTTCGTCCGGCAGCACCGAGACGAAAGCTTCGCCGTAATTGATGTTGCGGTTGAAGGTCAGCCAGGACCGCAGCAGGCTCGGCTCGCCCATCAGCTCGGAGATGGCGGACAGGTGATCGATGGATGGGCGCACCTGGAACTGGCTGAGGTCCACCGGCGCGTCCGGACTGTTGAACAGGCGGCGGATGGACTTGAGCGTCTGCGGGTCCAGCGCGGTGATTTCGCCCCTGTCGTGGTGGCCGAAACGGCCCGCGCGGCCACCGATCTGCTTGACCTCCTGCACCTTGAGCTGGCGATTCTGGATGCCGTCGAATTTCTCGTCGGTGTAGAAGCACAGTGTGTGCGCCGGCAGGTTGAGGCCCATGCCCACCGCGTCGGTGGCGACCATGATGTCCGCCTCGCCTTCGCGGAAGCGGCGGGCCTGCTCGCGGCGCACCTCCGGCGAAAGCGCGCCGTAGACCACCGATACGCTCTTGCCGGCGCTTTCGAGCATGCCCTTGAGTTCCAGCACCAGCTTGCGGCTGAACGCCACCAGCAGCGAGCCGGGCTCCAGGCGCTCCAGCGTGGTGGCGTGCTTGGCCACCTCCACTGGCGACAGGCGCTTGGTGCGCTGCACTTGCAGCTGGTCCTCGCAGAGTTCGCAGAGCGTGCGCAGCGACGGCTCGATCAGCGCCGGGCCGGTCATCATCAGCTTCGGCGTATGCGCGCTGACCAGCGCATCGACCCAGGCCCAGCCGCGTTGCGGGTCGGCCATCATCTGCACCTCGTCGACCACCACCACGTCCCAGTGCTGGTGCCGGAAGCGGGCAAACTCCTCCACGGTGCAGCAGAAGTGCGTGGCGCCTTCGCGAATGATTTCCTCCTCGCCGGTGACCAGCGAACAGGGCACGCCCATCGATTCGATGCGCTCCTGATTCTCCAGTGCCATCAGACGTAGCGGCGAGAGGTAGATGGCGTGCTCGGCGGCGGCCATCGCCTCGATGGAGCGGTGCGTCTTGCCGCTGTTGGTCGGGCCTAGCAGGGCGATCCAGCGTCGCGTCAGCCGGCGCGCCGGATAGAGCTTGTGGTAATGGACGAAGCGCGGGTTGTTTTCCAGCAGCACGGCGAAGGCCATGCGCTCCTCATGCTCGCGGCGCGCGGCGCGAATTGCCTTGCGCATGCGTCCGGGTTCGAGCGCGATGAGTTCGGTGAGGCGCTTGTGGCCGAGCTGCTGCAGGTCGAAGCCGTCGGCGAGTTCGAGCATGCGTTCGAAGCTGGCCTGCAGGTCGGCCCGGTCCTGACGTTGCCAGGCCTCGACTTCGGCAGCGCTGAGCAGGTGGTCCTGGTCGGCGGGAATGCGCCGCTGCAGTTCCAGCTCGAGCGGGCCATGGTGCAGCGTCACCAGATAGCGCAGGTCGTGGCGGATCTCGTTGACCGTGGCGACCGCGTGCTGCAGGAACTCGTCGAGTCGCGACAGCTCCGGCCGGATCCGCGCGAGGCAGCGCTGGCGGTCCTCTTCGTCCATCTCGGCGAAGGGCCGCTCGAGCAACTGCAGACGACCGCGTACGTACTGCTGGACGGCCGCCTGGAGATTGCCTGGGAAGTCGTCGCGCTGCGGGCTGTCGGCCAGGCGCAGTGCCCATTCCGGTTCCAGCAGGTGGGCGGGCGAACCCAGGGTGAATGTCTTCGGGCTGCCGTACACATCGATGTTGCAGGGGATCTCGCCGAGGTCGCGGCTGACGATCCGCTCGAGCAGTTCATCCGTCGCGGGCTCGGCCATCAGCTGGTCCACTGCCGGGCCGTGCAGCCCCAGCCAGAACGCTTTCGCCGCCCGGCCGAGCCCCGGCATCGGGTAGCCGATATAGGGCGCGAACCACTTTTCCTGGTGGTGCTTCTTCGCGACGAAATCCGGATAACGCGCCATTGCCCACTCGATGAACCGCGCCAGGCGCTCGAGCCTGATGGATTTGAACTGCTTGCCTCCGGCCTTTGCCATGATCGACGCCTTTGCTGATCAGTGTTCTGTTACGACTCGTGCGGCGGCCATTTGCTCGACCGGCCGGCGATTATAGGCCGCGCGGTAAAGGTTTCCGGGCGGCGTTGGGCTGACGTGACCACGATCAAGAAAGCGAGCCGTCCGTCGCTATGGCGGTTGGCCATTATGCTTGCGGTGCCCTATAGTGCGCGCCGCAATGGATGGCCGACAGCCCGGCTGTGCCGGCTGGACGAGAGCTGTCACTGCACGACAGACAAACAAGGGACTAACTTGATGAATGCCAAACACGTTCTGGCCGTAGCCGTTACTGCCGCACTGCTTTCTGCCTGTACCGCCACCACTTCGCTCCGCTCCACCGATCCTGATCTGGCCATCAAGATCAACCAGGACGCTCCGTTGGTGCTGAAGAACCCGGTCAGCAAGACCTACAAGGCCACAAGCTTCGGCCAGTACCGTTTCCGCGCCGAGAAGCCCGGCATGGAGCCCATGTACGGTCTGATCCCGCTGAAGTTCAACAGCGGCTATCTGGTCGCCGACATCCTCTTCTTCGCACCCGCCGCGTTCTACAACCTGCGCGAGGTCTACCCGTTCTACGAGTTCGATGTGGAGAAGGGCGAAGTCCGCTACAAGAAGAACGAAGCCGACCAGTGGACCGTGTACAAGCCGACGCCGGCAGAAGTAGCCCGCGCGCAGGCCTACTTCGCTAATTGATCAGCTCGGCAGCCCTTGTGCCTTCATGGCGCAAGGGCTCTCAGTTCAACTCCCCTCGCTCCACCGTATCGCGATCTTCACGGCGCTTGTCACTCAGCTGCAGCTTCAGGCTGCGCACTTCCTCGGTGAGACACTCCACCTGCAGCAGCAGCCGCTGCATGGCTTCACGATTGGCCAATTGCTCGCGGTTGCCTTCCTCGCTTCTGTCGGCAACGAACAGCGAACCGATATACGCCGCGAAGCTGCCGAAAAGACCTACGCCTGACACCATCAGCAGCACGGCAACGATGCGACCTTCGGTCGTGACTGGGTAGAAATCGCCGTAGCCGACCGTGGTGACGGTGACAAACGCCCACCACAATGCTTCTTCGGGAGTGTTGATCGAACTCTGCGGGTTGGGTGCCTCGACCAGCAGCATGGTCAGCGCGCCTAATGCCACCAGCAGCATGGTCGCGGTGGCGGCAGAAGCGACGATGCCCTCGGCGCGATTGCGGAACAGGATTCGCCAGATCAGCCGCAGCGACTTGATCGCCCGTAGCACCCGCAGCACCTGGAAGGCGCGGAACAGCTTGGCTGCCTGCAATCCGCCGGCCGGCACACTGGCTAGCAGATCGATCCAGCCCCAGCGCATGAAGCGCAGCTTGTCTTCCGCCTGTTGCAGGCGCATCCAGAAATCGAGGAAGAAAAAGAAGCAGACGACGTTGTCCAGATAACCGAGCAACGTCGAAACATCGTCAGGCTGGTCGAATACCAGGTCGGCGCGCCAGTGCGCCGATCACATAGACAGACAGGACCAGAATCAGGATCTGAAAGGGGGTGACGGGGCGCTGCTTCATGGATTGACCGTGAGTCGTGAACTGCGAAAAGCGCGCAAGTCTAAAGCACCGGCTCGGTGTCGCGTGGATATCGGAGAAGAAGACGTCGCGATGACGAAGAGCTCACACATTCGCCTCGGCTGTGCCGGCTGGAGCCTGCCGCGCGACGCCGGGCGAGTCTTCCCCGCGCAGGGGACTCATCTCGAGCGTTATGCACAGGTGCTTCACGCGACGGAAATCAATTCTTCCTTTTATCGCCCGCATCGCCCTGCGACCTACCGCAAGTGGGCCGCCAGCGTGCCGGAGGGGTTCAGCTTCTGCGTGAAGCTGCCGCGGCAGATCAGCCATGAAAAGCGCCTGCGAGATTGCACGCAGGAACTGGAGCGCTTTCTCGGCGAAGTTTCCGAGCTGGGCGCCGGGCTCGGCTGCCTGCTGCTGCAGTTGCCCCCATCGCTGCCCTATGAGCACACGCTGGCGGAGGCGTTCTTCGCGGAACTGCGCGAGCGCTACGGCGGCGACCTGGCGCTGGAACCACGACATGCCAGCTGGCTGGAGGCCGACGCCCAGCTCCGGCATTGGCGTATCGCCCGTGCCGCCGCGGACCCGTCGCCCCTCCCGGGTGGCGGTGAGCCGGGTGGCTGGCCGGGCCTGCGCTACTACCGCCTGCATGGATCCCCGCAGATCTATCACTCGGCGTATCCCAGCCAATGGCTGGAGCGCCTGGCCGAGCAATTGCGTGACTACAGCGATACACCCTGCTGGTGCATCTTCGACAACACTGCCAGCGGCGCCGCAGTGACCGACGCGTTGACGCTGCAGTCGCTGCTGCAGAGCTGACGATCAGCGCGGAATGATGCGCACGCGCCCAGCAGTGTTGTCGCGTCGGGCGGCTTTTTCATTCTCGGCTCGGCCGGGGATACTGCCGGAGTCCTGGCCGCGCTCCGGCGTCGCGGTACCGTTCAGCTCTCGCTCGTCGACGCTGATGGAGGTGGCGTCCGGGTAGCCGGTTGTCAGTGTCTCCGTGCTGGCGGTGACGGGCGTGGCATCGTCATTCCAGGTTGCGCTGCGTTCGTCGATGTCGATGGCGCCGTTGCGCTCCATGATCTGCTCGACGATCGGCACCCGCTCTTCGTTCTGAAGCGATACGGTCACGATGGTCGATCCGCGTCGGGCCGCCTCGGGATAACGTCCGGCATGAGCGGCGGCACCATCGCCGAAGATCTTGCGGAAGAAGTTGCCGATATGTTCGGCCGCCGTGGCGTCCGAGTCCGGCTCCTCGCCAACGACCTCTACGCGACTGCCATCGACGTTCGACGGGTTCATGGACATCGACAGCTGGATGTCGTCATGGGAGAAACCCTCGGTCACGAGTTCGGCTTTGACTTGCTCCGCCTGGGCATAGCGGTCAAACGCGGCAATCAGTATCTGGGTCATGGCTTCACCTATCTTGTCGAGTGCACGAGTTGAGGTTGCTCTCCGTTGGCCTCTGGACCACGGGTGGCGCGGTGCATACCTACTGGCTGTTGGGCGCTGCGATTCGCACGATGGTTCCGTAGTTACTAAGGGCGATCGGAGCATCGGCCCTCGCAGACGGTGCGAAAGGGGGGTCTACTTCTTTGGTCTGATGTCGTCGTGATATCGATGGACGGATCTTGTACAGCTATTGGACCGGTGAAACACTCTGTATCACTTCGAAGCAGCCCGGCTTCGATGCCTCCCCCTCACGGTGCCCCATGTTCCGCTCAATGAACGTATCCACCCGAGCTGCTGCCAGCTTCTCGGTCATCGCGTTGATGTTGCTGTTTGTCGGATGTTTTTCGCTGTTTCAGGTCCAGGCGCTGCGGGAAACGGAGCAGGTCATCGAAACCAACTGGCTAGCCGGCGTTCGAGACACTGGCCGGCTTCGGGGAGATGTGCTGGAGCTGCGTCTGACAGTAGCGCGTTCCCTCATTCCGTCCGACGATGGCTCGGCATCCTCGGCAAGCAGTGAGATTGGTCGGCGCCGGTCGCACATCGAAGAGCAATTGGGAGCGTATCTGGGCTCACCGGTCATCGACGAGCATGAACGGCAGCTCGTGCGGAGCGTTCAGGGTGCGGTCGATCGCTACGGCCAGTCGCTCGATCGCCTGCTGGCGTCGCTAGAAAGTGGCGACGTGGCCGCTGCCGTCGCGTTGTTCAACGGCGACATGCGACAGCAGGGTACGGATATCAATCAGGTACTCGCAGCGTTGACGGCTTACAACGACGAAGGGGCCAAGGCATCGAGTGTATCGGCTGGCTTGGTTTATACCCGCAGTCTGTGGGTCCTGCTCGGTGTAATGGGTTTCGCGATCCTGGCCACGTCGGGCTTGGCGATCGGCTTCACGCGCAGCATCACCAAGCCACTGGGACAAGCTGTGCAGGTGGCTGAAAGCATCGCCGGGGCTGACCTAAGCCAGCCAATCGAGTTGGAAGGCACCGACGAGCCTGCCCGCCTGCTGGCCGCCCTGGCCACGATGCAGGCGACGTTGCGCGCGACGCTTAAGCACATAGGCGATTCCTCGACCCAGCTGGCGACGGCAACGGAAGAGATGACCAGCGTTGCACACGAAGGCAAACGCGGCCTGCAGCGGCAGAATGAGCAGGTTGAGCTGGCGGCGACAGCTGTCAACGAGATGACGGCTGCCATTGAAGAGGTAGCGAGTAATGCGGCCTCGACATCTGACAGCGTGCGTGACTCGACGGCTGCTGCCGAGGCGGGCCGCCATCACGTCAACGATACGGTCAAGGCGATCGATAGCCTATCGGCGCGCATCAGTGACACCGGCGGGCATGTCGAGGGCCTTGCTGGACAGGCACGGGATATCAGCAAGGTGCTCGATGTGATACGCAACATCGCCGAGCAGACCAACCTGCTTGCCCTGAATGCCGCTATCGAAGCAGCACGTGCCGGAGACCAGGGGCGTGGCTTTGCCGTGGTCGCCGATGAGGTTCGGGCGCTCGCTCACCGTACCGGGCAATCGACTCAGGAAATCGAACTGATGATTGCGGCGATCCAGGCCGGTACCGATAGCGTGGTCAAGGCTACTGCCCTGAGCACGGAAGAGGCTGGCAGAACCTTGGGTGTGGCTCGTGAGGCAGGGGCCATGCTGGATAACATTGCCGCCTCGGTAGCGATCATCAACGAGCGCACCGTCATGATCGCGACAGCCGCCGAACAGCAGGCACAAGTCGCTCGGGAAGTGGACCGCAGCCTGATGGCCATACGGGACCTCTCCATTCAGTCGGCGGCTGGCGCCGATCAGACTGCGGTCGCCAGCGATGAACTGGCCAGACTGGCCACCGACCTCAACCATATGGCTCTGCGTTTCAGGACGTGACGCTCATACGGCGTCGCATCGCCTCTACGTAGCTTCTCGCGCCGAGATTCGATCAGCGGCACAGGCGTCCATGACGAACGCTTGTGCCGCTGGCGAGCGGGTTACGCCGGCTTGTGGCGAATGGTCTTGAGCAAGTCGTCCGGCGTGATGTGCCCGACCACGCTGGCGGCGCTACCCGGCTGCGGCAGGTCGAGGATATGGCCCTTCATCTTGCCGATCACGTGCATCTCGCAGGGTTTGCAGTCGAACTTCAGCGTCAGCACCTCGTCACCGTGCACCAGCTGCATCGGCGCGACCTTCGTGCGCACGCCGGTGACGCCCTTGGCCTGCTTCGGGCACAGATTGAAGGAGAAGCGCAGGCAGTGCTTGGTGATCATCACCGGCACTTCACCGGTCTCCTCGTGGGCCTCGTACGCCGCGTCGATCAGCTGCACGCCGTAACGGTGATAGAAGGTCCGGGCCTTCTCGTTGTAGACGTTGTAGAGAAACGACAGGTGCGATTCTGGATAGACCGGCGGCGGCACGCTGACCGGCTTGCGCCCGCCGCGCGGGCGGATGGCTTCGCGCGCTTCGGTCAGTGCCTCGATGGCTTCGCGGCGCAGCGCCTTGAGTTGCGAGTTGGGGATGAAGAACGCCTGCGGCGCATCCACCTCGACCTCTTCGGCGTGGTAGAGGGTGGTGCCCAGCTGGCTTAGCAGGTCGGCGATCTGGCCGGGCACCTGCTCGGGCTTCTTCGCTTCGCCAAAGGGGCCGGGCAGGGTGGCCGTGGCATAGGCGCCTTCCTCGCTGGTGACATGCAGCTCCAGCTCATCGGCGCGCAATTTTGCCAGCCACCGCACACCGATGCGGCGCTCGGCGGAGGTCTTGAGCAGCGCGTTCTGCCAGTTGTGGTCCAGGTTGCGGTTGAGCGGGTGGTTCGGGCGCACCTGGCGCATCGCGGCGGGCATTTCGTTGGGTTCGACGCGGTACTGCCAGAACGGCTGACCGTCCTCCTCGAACTGCTTCAGCGGCTCGACCACGCTGGCACGGAAACCCACCACCTCGCGCTTGATCAGCACGTTGAGGCCGTCGCCGTTTGAGAGCGGCTCGCGGGTCTGCACGGTCAGGTCATGCTTGCCGACCTTGAGCACTTCACCCACGGCGAGGCCGGTGAAGGTCGGCGAGTCGAAGGCACCGATGTCGATCTTGCGGTCGGTGACGAAGTAGTCGGTGCTGCCGCGGTGGAAGGTCTTGTCCGGGTCCGGTACGAAAAAGTGATCGGTGCGGCCGCTGGAGGCGCGGGCAAGGTCAGGGCGCTCGGCAAGAATGCCGTCCAGGCGCTGGCGGTAGTAAGCGGTGATGTTCTTCACGTAGCTCACATCCTTGTAGCGCCCCTCGATCTTGAACGAACGCACGCCGGCATCCACCAGCGCGCTCAGGTTGGCGCTCTGGTTGTTGTCCTTCATCGACAGCAAGTGCTTCTCGAAGGCCACCACGCGGCCCTGATCGTCCTTCAGCGTGTAGGGCAGGCGGCAGGCCTGCGAGCAGTCGCCGCGGTTGGCGCTGCGCCCGGTCTGCGCGTGGCTGATATTGCACTGCCCGGAAAACGCCACGCACAGCGCGCCGTGGATGAAGAACTCCAGGGTCGAATCCACTTCGTCGTAGATCGCGCGGATTTCCTGCAGGTTCAGCTCGCGGGCGAGGACCAGCTGCGAGAAACCGGCCTTGTCGAGGAACTTGGCCCGTTCCAGCGTGCGGATATCGGTCTGGGTGCTGGCATGGATCTCGATGGGCGGAATATCCAGCTCCATGATGCCCATGTCCTGCACGATCAGCGCGTCAACGCCGATCTCGTACAGCTGTTGGATCAGCGCGCGCGCTGCTTCCAGTTCGTCGTCGTGCAGGATGGTGTTCAGCGTGACGAACACCCGCGCGTGGAACAGATGGGCAAATTTCACCAGCTCGGCGATGTCGGCCACGCTGTTCTCGGCGTTGTGCCGGGCACCAAAGCTGGGGCCGCCGATGTACACCGCATCGGCGCCATGCAGGATGGCCTCGCGGGCGATGCTGGCGTCACGGGCAGGGGCGAGCAGTTCGAGATGGTGCTTGGGAAGGGACATGGGCACGGACCGGCTGTGTTTCGAGGTCGTGCATTGTAAAGACTTGCCGCGCAGCGTCCATGCGCAACGCCTCCGTTGGCGACGATCTGTTGCCGGCCGAGCCGGGAGCCTGCGTGGCCGGCACACAGGCTCGTCGCCGGCGGTCTGTCTAGTTGCGGGCGTGCGGCATCAGGGCCGTCATGGCCTGCCGCAGGTAGTCGATCAGCTCGGGCGCTACCCAGGTACCGGCCTGCAACTCCGGTTCCTGCTGCTCGGCCTGCTGGATTCGGCGCTGGGTGTCGGCGTTCGGGCCGGCGTAGGCGCTGAACAACTCACCCCAGCGGCGTGCCAGTGCGATCACCCGCTCGTGCTCCGGCGGGAGACGCTCGCTACGGCAGCACTGAAGCTGCGCGAGCAGTTCCGGCCATTGGCGCAGGCTTGCGGCGTAATGCGTGCGCATGCGGGCGAACTCGTCGTCCGTCAGGTGGCGCCGGTAGATCGCCAGGCGGTATTCGGCGAACGCCGCCAGCACATAGTCGCGCATGGCCTGGCTGACGCCGGTTCGCTGCTGCAGTCCGGGCTCGGCTGCGTGCATGGTGTCGAGCCTGGTCAGCAGGGCTGGGTCCTGCGCGGTGTCGCGCTCGAGCTGGATCATCCAGTCCCGCGCCAGCCGCTGTGCTTGCTCAGCCTGCGTCGCTACGCCGGCCTCCATCAGTGCCTTGGCCTGCTCAGCCAGGGCGGGCCAGGCACTGGTGCCTTGGTCGAGGCGTTCGGTGAAGGCCAGCCTGGCCAGTTCGTCGGCGGAAAAGTGCTTCTCGTACATGATCATCGATCCCAGGGTATCCAGTAGGTCGGTCAGCGCGGGTTCCTCGCCCAGGGCGTAGCGCTCGCGCAGCCTGTGCAATCGGCTGCGCAGGCGCTGGAGGCTCTGCAACTGGCGATCGAGCTGCAGCAATTGCTGGTCGATCAGTCCGGGCAGGGAAACCGCGCGCTGGTTCAACAGGGCTCCGATGTCGGTCAGCGACAGGCCAAGGCCACGCAGTGCCTGGATGTGATGCAGGCGCTCGACGTCCTTGCGGTCGTAGAGCCGATAACCGGCATCGGAGCGTGCGGACGGTTTGAGCAGATCAAGGTTGTCGTAGTGATGCAGCGTCCGGACGGTCACGCCGGAGCGCTTGGCCAGTTCGCCTACCTTGAGCAACATTGATGTCTCCTTTTCGTTTCGCACGGCAGGGATCGTCGGGGCTGACGCTGCGTGAGGGTCAAGCGGCAGGAACGGATTTTTTTCGAAGGGGGCGGGCTCGGCTATGAAACCGCCCATGGCAGCGAACGCAGGTCGATCGCGACGGGGCGCAGGTTGCTCATAACCCGCCCAGCAAATCGTGCGCATCGAGCAGGCGCCAGGCGATTTCCGGGCGCTGCGCCAGACCGCGGCGAACGGCGGCGGCAATGGCGGGGCGGGTCTTGCGGCAGAGGCCGGGTTGCTCGGCGAACTCGATGGCGATGCCGCGCATGCTGCGCACTTCGTTGTGGCCGGGGGCGATCATCATGCGAATGCCCAGCTGTTCGAACATGCGCTGCTGCAGCCGTTCCAGTTCCTCCAGACTCTGCACGTTGGCCAGACGCTCGAGCAGGCGGTTTTCCTCGTGGCGGGTGAGCAGCAGGATGCGCACGTCGGCGCCCGGTGCTTCCAGCAGCTCGTCCCGCCGACAGGTGCAGGTGCCGGGTGGGCAGGATTGGCGAATCGGCGGTTGGCTGTTCATGGCGCCTGATCATAGCCAAGGCCGCCAGCGGCGCCCAGCCGGTGGCCTTGTGCCGCTGCGGTGATGACAAGCGCGGCGGTGTCGCGCACCATGGCGCCAGTTTCCGCGCCGGTGCGCGTCGTTCCGTCAGGGAATTGCTGGAGAACTGTCATGCGTGTTCTGTCATCCGTCCTGCTGCTGGCGACCCTTTGCGTTGCCGGCGCCGCTGCGGCCGAGGAGGCCCGGCTGGTCGAGTCGATCAATGCCTACCGTGGCGAGGTGCAGCGCTGCGGCAGCAAGGCCAGCGAGGAGCTGCCGCCACTCACGGCCGATTCGCGGCTGAACTTGCCGGTCGGCGCCGCCGGTGACCTGCAGGATGCCTTGTCCCGCGCTGGCTACCCGATGGTCACGGTGCAGGCGATCACGCTGTCCGGTCCGCGGGATGCCCAGGCGGCGATGCAGGCGCTGCGCGAAAGCTTCTGCCGGGTGATCCTCGATCCTCAGTTCACCGATATCGGCGTCAGCCGCGAAGGTCGCGACTGGCGCATCGTGGTGGCGCGGCCGCTGCTCGATGGTCGCCTCGGCGACTGGCAGGCCGAAGGGCAGAAGCTGCTGGAACAGATCAATCGTGCCCGGGCCTCGGCGCGCCGTTGCGGTAGCCAGGATTTCGCCGCCGCGCGGCCGCTGGCCTGGAACGCGACGTTGGGCAGCACCGCCGAGGCTCACAGTCGGGCGATGGCCAATCGCAACTTCTTCAGTCACTTGAGCGAGGACGGCCGTACGCCGGGCGATCGCGCCGAACTCGCCGGCTACGCCGGCAGCCTGGTCGGTGAGAACATCGCCGCGGCGCTGCCGACCGCGCGCAAGGTATTGGAAGGCTGGCTGGCCAGCCCGGGGCACTGCGCCAACCTGATGAACCCGGCGTACACCGAGCTAGGCGCGGCCTATGCGGTCGATCCGCAGAGCGACGCGGCCATCTACTGGACGGCCATGTTCGGCGCCCCTTGAACGGCAAGTCGAGCCCCTCGTTGCTTCCAATGAGCGATCGGGGCCGGTGTGCTGTCAGAGAAGCCTGTTGCCACAGACAGGGTTGCCCTTGACCGATATTCCCACCCACCAGGATCTGCCGCCCGTGCTGGCCGGCCCGTTGCTGCGTCGAGCCGAGCCTGGCGGTCTGACCTTCTGGCTGATCGCGTCACGCGTGCTCGAGCTGTCGCTGATCCTTGAAAGCCCCCAGGCCGGCCAGCAGCGGCGCATTCGACTCGAAGGCGAGGCCTGCCAGCGGCTGCGGCTTGGCCATCATGCGGTGCTGCACCTCATCCGTTTCACGCCCGATGCAGCGCTGCCCGGCGACTGCCTGATCGAGTACGACCTTTTGCTCCACGAGGGCGAGCAGCAGCGGGGCATCGCCGACTGGGCGCCACACCTGCTGCACGACGGCGCCACGCGGCCGAGCTTCGTCATCAAGTCGCGGCTCGACCGCGTGCTGCACGGCTCCTGTCGCAAACCGCACCATGCGGCCGCGGATGGGCTGCTGTGCGTGGATGAGCTGGTGCGCCGCGGCTTGACCGATCCGGACGCGCGCCCGGCAGTGCTGCTGATGACCGGCGACCAGGTCTACGCCGATGATGTCGCTGGGCCGATGCTGGTGGCCATCCACGCGCTGATGCGCCGGCTGGGCCTGTACGGCGAGCATCTCCAGGGCGCGGTGGTGGACGACAGCGATGAACTGCTGGCCCACCCGGCCACCTACTACCGGCGCGAGCAATTGCTGCCCGCGTTCAAGTCCAACGAGGCGTTGCGCGAACGCTTCTTCGGCGGTGTGGAAAAGCCGGTGTTCACCACCGCCAACGGACAGAACCACCTGATCACCCTCGCCGAGGTCATGGCCATGTACCTGCTGGTGTGGTCGCCCACGCCTTGGTCGCTGATCGAACCGGTGATGCCTGCGCTCGAGGCGAAGCACGCCGAGCTCTATCGCCGCGAAGAACACTGTCTGCGGGGGTTCCGGCGCACTTTGCCGCAGGCTGCGCGGGCGCTGGCCCATGTGCCGTCGTTGATGATCTTCGACGACCACGACATCACCGACGACTGGAACCTGTCGGCTCGCTGGGAGGAGACCGCCTACGGCCACCCGCTGTCGCGGAGAATCATCGGCAATGCGCTCATCGCCTATCTGCTCTGCCAGGCCTGGGGCAATCAGCCCGAGCGTTTCGGCGCGCTGCTGGCGCAGGTGCAGCAGCTGCTGGAGGCTGCTCGGGATGGCTGGCTCGATTGCGCCGAACAGGACCGTTTCATCGAGACGCTGCTGCGTCTGGACGGCTGGGGCTACGAATTGCCAAGCGAACCGCCGCTGGTGGTGCTCGACACCCGCACCCGGCGCTGGCGCAGCGAGCGCAATCTGAGTCGCCCTTCCGGCCTGATGGATTGGGAGGCGCTGAGCGAACTGCAGCAGAACATTCTCGACAAGCCCTCGGTGCTGATCGTCTCGCCGGCACCGATCTTCGGCGTCAAGCTGATCGAGGCGGTGCAGCGGGTGTTCAGCTGGGCCGGCCAGCCCTTGCTGGTGGATGCGGAAAACTGGATGGCCCACCGTGGTGCCGCGCACGTGATGATGAACATCTTCCGTCACTCGCGCACGCCCGGTAATTACGTGATCCTCTCCGGTGACGTGCATTACTCCTTCGTCTACGAAGTGCACATCCGCGCCCGCGACAGCGGGCCGAGGGTCTGGCAGATCACCAGCAGCGGGGTGAAGAACGAGTTTCCACGACGCCTGCTGGACTGGTTCGATCGCCTCAATCGCTGGCTGTATGCGCCCTGGTCGCCGCTGAACTGGCTGACCAAGCGGCGGCGCCTGGAAGTCGTGCCGCGTGTGCCGGACCGCAGCCAGGCGGGCGAGCGTCTGTGGAACGGCTCGGGCATCGGCCTGCTGGTGCTGGATGAGCAGGGCAGGCCGCGGGAAATCCTCCAGCTGAACGCCGATGGCTCGGCTCCGGTGGCCTTCCTCCACGAGCGCAGCCGGTCGGGCTGCGATCGGTAGAGAACGCGAAGCCTGCGTCAGGCGCCTCGCTCCATTTGCCTGACGGCCATTCGCTCGGTGCGCAGTTCGTCGAGGGCGTGGCGAGTGATCTGCACGGCTGCGCTGATCGACAGCAGCGCCATGATGCTGGCCACGATCAGGTCCGGCCAGCCCGCCCCAGTGCCGAACACACCCAGCGCCGCCAGCATCACGGCGATATTGCCCAGCGCATCGTTGCGGCTGCACAGCCAGACACTGCGCATGTTGCTGTCGCCTTCACGGTAGGCATAGAGCATGAGCGCCACGGCGACGTTGGCCAGCAGTGCGATGGTGCCGACGATGCCCATCGTCGTGGCCTGGGGCACGCTGGCATCGATGAAGTTGTCGATCGCGACTACCAGGATGAACAGGCCGAACAGACCCATGGTCAGTGCCTTGGCCAGCGACGCCCTGGCCCGCATGACCACGCCCATGCCCAGCACGAACAGGCTGACACCGTAGTTGGCCGCATCGCCGAAGAAGTCCAGCGAGTCGGCCAGCAGCGAGACCGAACCGGCCCGCACGCCGGCGCCGATCTCCACCGCGAACATCGCCAGGTTGATCAGCAGCGCGATCCAGAGAATCCGCCGATAGCGCCCGCGCACCGCTGCGCTGGCGCAACCACTGTTGCAGCAATTTCCTGCCATGTACGTCGCCTCGGAATGTCGATGGCATTACGCTAAACCCTGTAGCAACTACAGGGTCAAGCGCCGCTCCGACGTGAGTGCGCATCGTGGTCCGGCGTCAGACGCGAAAGCGGCTGACCAGCATCTGCAGTTCGTTACCCAGGCGTGCCAGCTCGATACTGGACGCCGCGGTTTCATCGCTGGCCGTTGCGGTCTGCTCGGAGATGTCGCGTACATTCACAACGTTACGGCTGATCTCTTCCGCGACGGCGCCCTGTTCCTCGGCGGCCGCTGCGATCTGCTGATTCATTGCCTGGATGTCGGAGACCTTGCTGGTGATGTCGCTGAGTGCCAGTCCCGCCCTGCGCGTTAGTTCGACGCTGCTTTGAGTCAGGGTGTGGCTGCTCTGCATTGCGGCTGCGGCCTGCTGAGTGCCGTGTTGCAGTGCGGCGACCAACTGCTCGATTTCCTCGGTGGATTTCTGCGTCCGTTGCGCCAGACTGCGCACTTCATCGGCGACGACCGCGAAGCCGCGTCCCGCTTCGCCGGCCCGCGCGGCCTCGATGGCGGCATTGAGCGCCAGCAGGTTGGTCTGTTCGGCGACCGCCTTGATCACATCCATTACGCTGCCGATGCGGTTGCTTTCCGCTTCCAGGCTGGCCATCGCTTCGGCCGAGCGAAGCATTTCCCGGGAGAGCCGCTCGATCTGTTCGATCGCTTCGCCGACGACCGCATCGCCCGCGCGCGCATCGCGGTCTGCCGCATTGGCTGCCTGCGATGCCTGCTCGGCGTTGCGTGCCACTTCCTGCACGGTAGCGGACATCTCCTGCATGGCCGTTGCAACCTGGTCGGTTTCGGCGCGCTGGCCGTTCATCCCGACACTGGTCTGCTCTGTGACTGCCGACAGCTGCTCGGCGGCGCTGGCCATTTGCGTGACGCTGTCGCGGATGCCGCTGATCAGCTCGCGCAAGGTTGCCGACATGCCCATTACCCCGCGCTGCAGGGCACCGATCTCATCCTGGCGGCGGATGTCCCGCTGGTCGGTCAGGTCGCCAGCGGCGATATTCCTGACCACGGCAAGCGTTTCGGCGAGGGGATGCGTGATCTGGCGGGTAATCAGCCAGGCCGCCAGTAGACCGATAAGAAGGGCGAACGCGGTAACCAGCGCCTGGGTGAGTTTCGATTGCGCCGCCTCGTGCTCGCGGCTTGCGCTCTGCGCCTGGGTCAGGGCGCGGGCCAGGCCTCTGATCTCGCCGGCCTGGCTGGCCATGTCCTGGCGTGCTGTGCTGATGGCTTCGGTCTGCGCGACGACGGCGTGGAGTGCCGCCAGGTAGCCATCCAGCGCCTGTTCGGTTACCGCGACCTGAGCGGAATACGCCTGGCCAAGCACTGTCTGCACGCGTGCAGCGGACTGTCGGGCCAGCTTGATCTGCTGTTCGACCTTGGCCGCCATCTCCGGCGTTGGCGTTGTGTTGTAGCCACGCATCTCGTAGCGCACCAGCTGCCAGTTCATGCGCAGCTCCGCAATCGCCTCGATGCCCGTGTAGCGATTCTCGGCGTGCTCCGGCATCTGCGTCACGGCCTTGCCCATCGCCGCGATCGGCTCGCTGGCGAGAGCGGCCTGCTTGCCCATATCCGCCCTGGCAGCACTGCCGGCGGCATAGGCTTCACGCATTCTGCTCAGCGTGGCGCGATAGCGCTGTATCTGTTCGCCCTGCTTTTGTAACAGCATCCGGTTTTCCGGATCACGAAAGGCTGGCGCGATGTCCCGGTGCTGCGCCGCAAAGTGGTCGAGGGCCTCGGTTACCGCCTCGGCTGACTTCGCGTCGCCGTTGTCCAGCATGTATTGGAGGCGGGCCACCCTGAGTTCGTCCAGCGCTTCGTTCAGCGCGGCGATCCGTTCCATCAGTTCGCTGCGATGGATGACGCCGCTCAGGCTGAGCCAGCCGGAGATCGCCAGTGCGATCGTCAGCAGCAGCACCGCGCCAAAGCCGATCGTCAGTTTCCTGGTCATGCTGATATCGGCGAACCAGTTCTTCATGAGTCCTTTCTCCTTGTCGAAAGTTGGCTGCGGTATCGGGACCACAGCCGGGGGCCTCGCCGTCGCGCCTTGGCGTCGGTTGGCTGATAGCGCAGCTGCTGACCGGCTGGCGGATCAGCGTTGCGCTCGAACACGATTGGCTGCCGGCGCCATGGCACGCTGTCGGGCCATGACGGTGGGTCAGTAGAGGACGGTCAGCAGCACGTTGAATATCAGCGCCGCGACGAACCCCAGCGGGGCGGCGCGGAACAGCAGCTGCGGGAACAGCACGGTGCGGCTTTGCTCGGTGGGGCAGGAGCCGAGGATCAGGCTGCCTCCTGAGGAGAATGGCGAGATCGAGGTCGCCTGCGAGCCGACAACAATGGCTACGAACAGGATCAGCGGGTCCAGCCCCAGTGCCGAGGCGATCGGCGGCACCATCGGAAACAGTGCAGGCGTGACCACGCCCAGGGTGCTGGAGAACAGTGACATGAACGCCGCGACGATGCCGAACACCAGCGGCACCAGAATCGGCGGAATACTGTTGCCCATCCACGACGCCAGGATGTCGATGGTGCCGGCCTTGATCGCCACCGAAATCAGCATTCCGACGCCGCAGATCATGATCAGCGTGGCCCAGGGTACCGATGCCATCGCTTTGCGCTCGTCGCCGAGCTTGAGGAGTAGCGCGATCACCGAGAACAGGCTGGCGATCAGGCCGATGTCCATCTTCGAGTTGACGAGGCGGGCTGTCGGGTTGTCCGGCAACATCAGGTAGGCGATTGGTGCCGCGAGGACGATGGCCATCATTGCCAGCGTCAGCCACAGCGTCATCCGCTGCTCACGGTTCAGCGGCGTCGGTGGTGTCGCGGCGAAGACCGAAGCCTTCATGGCTTTACCGTGTCCGGTCAGAAAGACCAGCACCGAAATCACCAGCAACGGAATCACCAGCGTGCTGACGAAGATGCCTGCGGTATTGATGAAGGCCTCGTTCTCCGTGATGCCGGCGTTGACCATGAGGCCGCGGAAGATGATGCCGCTTTGGCTGGATACGAAGTTGGCTCCGCTCAGGGCTCCATAGTTCACAGCCATCCCGCCGGCGATCAGGCTCATGCCGGTACGCTCACAGAGCAACAGGGTGATCGGCGCCATGAACGCCAGTACGGTGTAGTAGCCGGCGCCCATCGCGGAGATGACCGTGGCGGTGAAGAACACTGCAAAGGGGAGCAGCTGTGGCACCGATCGACAGTGGTAGATCAGGTGTTCGGCAAGTTTCTCCAGCGTTCCGTTGACCGTTGCGAAGCTGTAGAAAAGGCAGACGGAGAAGATCACGAAGAAGATCTTCAGCGGCCACATGGCGATGATTTCGGAAGGGCTGAGCCCCATTCCGAACGCGCCGATCAGGTAGGCGAATGCGATGGCGAACAGACCGATGTTGATCTTGGTTTTGTAGCCGAGGGCGACTGCGACAACGATAGCCGCGACGACGAGCAGGCTCATCATGATGGATATGTCCTGTTGTGTGACGGATCGTTTAGTTGCACGTCGCAAAGCCGAACAGCTTTGCCGCGTTGGTCAGCAATACCTGCGTCCGCTCACGAGTATCCGGCAGCAGGATGTCGATGAGGGAAAGCTGCTCGGTGTAATCGGTCTGGCTTTCGAACTGGGTGTTGGGCCAGTCGCTGCCCCAGACGAATCGCTCGATGCCACCGGCTGCATGGCGTGCCTTGGCCAGCACCGTTGCCGCTTGCGCGATGTCGGATTGGCTCCGATACGCGGCGGAGAGCTTGAGCCAGACCTGTGGGTTGGCCAGCGATTGCAGGAATGCCTGGTGATTGGGTTTCCCGGCATCGATTCCGCCGGTAGGCAGCCCGAAATGATCGATCACCACCGTCACTCCGCAAGCCAGCAGGCCGGGAATGACCAGCGCCACATCGTCGATGCCGCGCTGGATTTCGACCTGCCAGCCACGGGCACCAAGCCGAGCGAATAGCCCCATCCATTCAGCGCTGGCGTATTCGGTCAGCGCCTTTCCGATGAGATTCAGCCGGATGCCTACCACGCCGGCTTCTTCCAGCTCGTCTAGCTGCGTATCGCTGATGCTTGCGTCGACCACCGCAACGCCCCTCAGTCGCTGCGGATAACGGCGTAGCGCGTCAAGCATGAAGTGATTGTCGGTACCGAGAAAGCTCGGCTGGATCAGCACGCCGTGGGAAAGCCCGTGGCGATCGAGATGCGCAAGATACTGTTCGACCAGTGCATCGTAATGCGGGCTGTAGCGTCGGTTGGAAACCATCGGCAGGTCTTGCCGGAAGACATGGGCGTGGGTGTCGACGCCAGTGATCGCAGGCGGGTGAAGGCCGGTCATTGTGATAACCCTGATTGTTGTAGTGATGGAGAAGCGAGACGCGTAATGGACTGTACGGTCTTTATAGTTTCATCTAGTCATATATATGAATAGATGACCATATAGTTAGCTCAGCCTCTCTGTCAATCGCTGGGCCGGTGGTACAGTTGTGCCGGGTCAATGAACGAATCGATGAAATGAACACCCCGATACTCGGATACGACGAGCGCCTGCCGCTCTATCAGCGGCTGCGCGAAGAGATGCTGGCGAAGATCGCAGCAGGCGAGTGGATGCCCGGCGCGCCCATCCCCACCGAAGCGGAGCTGACCAGGCTTTATGGCGTGGCGATCGGCACCGTGCGCAAGGCTGTGGACACGTTGGTGAACGAGGGATTGCTGCTGCGTAGCCAGGGCCGCGGCACCTTCGTGCGCCGCCCGAATTTCGATGCCTCGCTAGCGCGTTTCTTTCGCCAGGTGGATGCCAGCGGCGGGCGCGAGATCCCGGGCAGCCGGATTCTGGCCAGGACAGTTGAGGAACCAGCGGATACGGTGTCGGCTGCACTCAGGCTGCAGGATGGCGAAAAGGTCATTCACCTTGAGCGACTGCGGATCATCGAGGGACGGACGCTTTTTCACGAGGACATCTGGTTGCCTGCCACCCGCTTTGCTGCGCTGCTGGAAGTCGACATCGAGGGGTTTGGCGAGCTGCTGTATCCGTTCTACGAAACCCAGTGCGGCCAGTGTGTCGCCTCGGCGAAGGAGACGCTGACGGTGGGGGAGGCCGATGGCGCCATGGCCAGGTTTCTGGCGATCAAGGAGGGTGCGCCGATGGTGATCATCGAGCGGGTCGCCCTGGGCTACGACCGAAGCCCGCTCGAATACCGCATTTCTCGTGCTGCTGCCGATGGGTTCCGTTACCAGATCGATATTTCCTGACGGTTGCCTTCAGCCATATCCGATTGCCGCGAGCCAGGATCCAGCCATGTCTATCACCATCGGCAAACTCAGCCAGGCCACGGCTGTGAACGTGGAGACCATCCGCTACTACGAGCGCATCGGCCTGCTCGCGGCGCCGTTGCGGACGTCGTCCGGCTATCGCAGCTACACGGCTCAGGACGTGGCGCGGTTGCGGTTCATCAAGCGGGGGCGGGAGCTGGGCTTCTCCCTTGATGAAATTCGCACGCTGGTCGAACTGGCCGATCAGCCGGGTCACGCCTGTAGCGATGTCGATCGCCTGGTTCAGACTCACCTGGTCGAGGTGCGCCAGCGCATCGCCGACCTGCAGCGGCTCGAGGCGGAGTTGCAGCGCCTGGCCGGTTGCAATCAGTCGTCGGTGAAGGACTGCCGCATCATCGAAGCGCTCTCGTCAGCGGTACCGCAGACCGGGCCCACTGTCGACGATCGCAGAACGACCAGCTAGTACGGCACTCCAACGCACTGAACCCACTGCCGAGGACGCTGCCATGATCGATCCAGACGACCCGCTCAAGGATGGCCTGACCCCGCCCGATTACGACGAATACGGCGACGTGCCGGATTCCGGCGAGAACGCTGACGACAGCCAACCGAGTGACGAGCCGAACGCGGGAGAAAGCCCGCTGGGATAACGCCTGCTGCCGGCATGACTGGACAATTCTCCCGGCCCGGCCTAAAAAGCGCGCTGCGCCGGCCGCCCTGAGGCCGGTGCGGCATCCTTGGCTGAAGGCAGACCTACCGTGATAAAGAAGAAGCCCGTCGACCCCATCCGGCAAGCCGAAAAGAACCGCGCCCACCGAATCGGCTGGCTGATCGCCCTGGCAGGCATCGCTGCCGGTTTCGCGCTGGTGATGATCAAGCCGGCCTGACAGCGAACGCGCCCGTTGCCTTCGCCGCGCGCCTATGCACCCCGCGCGGCATACCAGCTAGCTGCGTGGCTTGAGGATCAACAGCGTCAGCACGCCGGCGATCAGGCCCCACAGCGCCGCGCCGATGCCGAACAGCGTCAGCCCCGATGCCGTCACCATGAAGGTGATCAGCGCCGCTTCGCGCTCGTTGGGTTGCTGCATCGCCTGGGTCAGCCCCGAGCCGATCGAGCCGAGCAGGGCCAGCGCCGCGATGGACAGCACCAGCGCGGCCGGAAAGGCCGCGAACAGCGCCGCCAGCGTCGCACCGAAGATACCGGCGATGCCGTAGAACACGCCGCACCAGGCTGCTGCGGTGTAGCGTTTGCCTGGGTCGGGGTGCGCCTCCGGGCCGGCGCAGATCGCCATGGTGATCGCCGCCAGATGGATGCCGTGGGAGCCGAATGGGGCTAGCAGCACCGAGGCGATGCCCGTTGTCGAGATCAGTGGCGAAGCCGGCACCTGATAGCCCTCGGCGCGCAGCACGGCAAGCCCCGGCATGTTTTGCGAGGCCATTGCGATAACGAACAGCGGGATGCCGATGCTGAATACGGCAGCGAAAGAGAACGCCGGGGTGGTCCACACCGGCACCGCTATCTGCAGGCTGAAGCGCTGGAAATCCAGCAGGCCGGTAACCCCGGCGATCAGGCAACCCACCAGCAGTGCGGCCAGCACTGCGTAACGTGGCTGCAGGCGCTTGGTCAGCAGGTAGCTGAAGAACATGCCGAGCACCAGCACCGGCTGGACACCAACGGCGCGGAAGATTTCGCTGCCGATGTTGAACAGCACGCCTGCCAGCAGCGCGGCGGCCAGGGACGCCGGTACCCGCCGCATGAGGCGGTCGAAGCTGCCAGTGATGCCGCACAGCGCGATCAAGGCCGATGCGAAGATGAAGGCGCCGATCGCTTCGGCATAGGGAACGCCGGGCAGGCTGGTGATCAGCAGCGCGGCGCCGGGCGTCGACCAGGCAACCACCACGGGCGTGCGATAGCGCAACGACAAGCCGATGCTGCAGATCGCCATGCCGATGGACAGCGCCCAGATCCACGACGAGATCTGTCCGGCGCTCAGCCCGGCCGCCTGGCCCGCCTGGAACATCAGCACCAGTGAACTGGTGTAGCCGGTGAGCATGGCAATGAAGCCGGCGACGACAGTGGATGGCGAGCTGTCGCTCAGAGGACGCAGGGCGCTGCGACTGATTTCGTTCATTCTTTGCTGTTCTTCTGCTGAGCGATGGGAGGCCGACGGCTGCCGCGGCTTATGGTACAAGCCTAGGGGGCTGCGCTGGCCAGCGTCCCGGTACAGCCAAAGGCGCGTTGGGCGTAACAGTCGGCAATGGCTGCTGCCTGTCATCGCCTCGCCAGGCGCTTCACCTGCGAACTGGCACCCTTGTTGCTATCTAGTCTTTGCTCGCCGCGCGATGCGTCAAAAAAACCGCGGCTGTTGGAGGATTAGATGAGTCAGGGCGTTCAATTCAATCGCTTGATGCTGGAAATGCGGGCCATGCAGACCGATGCCATGGCGCGTTCCAAGCCGGAGGTCCAGACCCAGGAGGTCGGCGCGCCGAGCTTTTCCGACATGCTTGGCCAGGCGGTGAACAAGGTGCACGAAACCCAGCAGGTTTCGAGCCAGCTCGCCTCTGCCTTCGAGATGGGGCAGGGCGGCGTCGACCTGACCGAAGTGATGATCGCCTCGCAGAAGGCCAGCGTTTCCTTTCAGGCCATGACCCAGGTGCGCAACAAGCTGGTTCAGGCTTACCAAGACATCATGCAGATGCCGGTGTGAGGCGGATTGAATCATGGCTGAAGCGGTGAGCAACGTTCCGGTGCCGGCAACTCCCGAGGGTGGCAAGAAGCCCTTGCTGGGCCTGTCGTTCCTAGAAAACCTTTCGGAAATGTCCATGCTGCGGCAGATCGGCCTGTTGGTCGGGCTGGCGGCCAGCGTGGCGATGGGTTTTGCCGTGGTGCTCTGGTCGCAGCAACCCGATTACCGCCCGCTGCTCGGCAGCCTGGCGGGAATGGATGCCAATCAGGTGATGGAAACCCTCGCTGCCGCGGACATCGCCTATACCGTCGAACCCAATTCCGGCGCCCTGCTGGTCAAGGCCAATGATCTGGCGCGCGCCCGCCTGAAGCTCGCAGGCGCCGGCATCGCGCCGGCCGACAGCAACATCGGTTTCGAGATTCTGGACAAGGATCAGGGCCTCGGCACCAGCCAGTTCATGGAGGCGACCCGTTATCGCCGTGGCCTCGAGGGTGAGCTGGGTCGTACCATTTCCAGCCTGAACAACGTCAAGGGTGCTCGTGTGCACCTGGCGATTCCGAAAAGCTCGGTATTCGTGCGCGACGAGCGCAAGCCCAGCGCTTCGGTTCTGGTGGAACTCTATCCAGGGCGAGCGCTGGAGCCGAGCCAGGTGATGGCCATCATCAACCTGGTCGCCACCAGCGTGCCGGAGCTGAACAAGTCGCAGATCACCGTGGTCGACCAGAAGGGCAACCTGCTCTCCGACCAACAGGAGCTGACCGAGCTGAGCATGGCGGGCAAGCAGTTCGACTACAGCCGCCGCATGGAAAGCCTCTATACCCAGCGTGTGCACAATATCCTGCAGCCGGTGCTTGGCAGTGGCCGCTACAAGGCGGAAGTCTCGGCGGATGTGGATTTCAGCGCGGTTGAATCCACCTCGGAGACCTTCAACCCGGACCAGCCGGCACTGCGCAGCGAGCAGAGCGTCAATGAACAGCGCCAGAGCAGCCTGCCGCCGCAAGGTGTGCCGGGTGCCCTGAGCAACCAGCCGCCGGGCCCGGCTTCGGCTCCCGAGCAGGCCAATCAGGCTGCTGCGGCCGCCGGTGCCGTGGCGCCCGGCCAGCCGCTGGTGGACGCCAACGGTCAGCAGATCATGGACCCGGTGACCGGCCAGCCGATGCTGGCGCCGTTCCCGGCAGACAAGCGCGAGCAGGCCACGCGCAATTACGAGCTCGATCGTTCCATCAGCTATACCAAGCAGCAGCATGGCCGCCTGCGCCGCCTGTCGGTGGCGGTGGTGGTCGACGACCAGATGTCGCTCAATGCGGCTGGTGAGATGGTGCGCGTGCCGTGGAATGCCGACGATCTGGCGCGCTTCACCCGGCTGGTACAGGACGCCGTTGGCTTCGACGCCAGCCGCGGCGACAGCGTCAGCGTGATCAACACCGCCTTCGTCGCTGACAGCTTCGGTGAAACCTTCGAGGAGATTCCGTTCTACTCGCAGCCCTGGTTCTGGGATGTCGTTAAGCAGGTGCTCGGCGTGCTGTTCATCCTGGTCCTGGTGTTCGGTGTACTGCGCCCGGTGCTCAAGAGCCTGACCAATCCAAATGCCGGTAAAGAACTGCAGGTGGCCGGCATGCCCGGTGAACTTGGCGAGGACGAAGGTCTGGATGGCGGCCTGGCCAACGACAGGGTCAGCCTGAGCGGTCCGCAGAACATCCTGCTGCCAAGCCCCAGCGAGGGATATGAAGCCCAGCTGAACGCGATCAAGAACCTGGTGGCCGATGACCCGGGACGGGTAGCCCAGGTGGTGAAAGAGTGGATCAACGCCGATGAGTGACAATCGAGTTCCAGCCAAGCTCAACAAGGTCGACAAGGCTGCCATCCTGCTGCTCTCGCTGGGCGAGACCGATGCGGCGCAGGTGCTGCGCCACCTCGGTCCGAAAGAGGTCCAGCGCGTCGGTACGGCCATGGCGCAGATGCGCAACGTGCAGAAGGCACAGATCGAGCAGGTGATGAGCGAGTTCGTCGAGATCGTCGGCGACCAGACCAGCCTGGGCGTCGGCTCCGACGGCTACATCCGCAAGATGCTCACCCAGGCACTGGGCGAGGACAAGGCCGGCGGTCTGATCGATCGTATCCTGCTGGGCGGCAACACCAGCGGTCTGGACAGCCTGAAGTGGATGGAGCCGCGCGCCGTGGCCGATGTGATCCGCTACGAGCATCCACAGATCCAGGCCATCGTGGTGGCCTATCTCGATCCGGATCAGGCCGGCGAGGTGCTGTCCCACTTCGACCACAAGGTGCGCCTGGACATCGTGCTGCGCGTGTCTTCGTTGAATACCGTGCAGCCCGCCGCCCTGAAGGAATTGAATCTGATCCTGGAGAAGCAGTTCTCCGGCAGCACCAATACCAGCCGCGCCAGCCTGGGCGGCGTGAAGCGGGCGGCCGACATCATGAACTACCTGGACAGCTCCATCGAAGGTCAGCTCATGGACGCCATCCGCGAGGTGGACGAGGACCTGTCCAGCCAGATCGAAGACCTGATGTTCGTCTTCGACAATCTCGCCGAGGTCGACGACCGTGGCATCCAGGTGCTGCTGCGTGAGGTATCCTCCGACGTGCTGGTGATGGCGCTCAAGGGCGCCGACGACGGCATCAAGGAGAAGGTCTTCAAGAACATGTCCAAGCGCGCCGGTGAGCTGCTGCGCGACGATCTGGAGGCCAAGGGGCCGGTACGTGTCAGCGACGTGGAAAATGCCCAGAAGGAAATTCTCACCATCGCTCGTCGCATGGCCGAGGCCGGGGAAATTGTCCTGGGCTCCAAGGGCGGCGAAGAGATGATCTAACCAGGACAACACCTCACACATGGCGAAGGACAACCCCAGCGACCTCATTCGCGCGAAAGACGTCAGCCTGTTCGATCGCTGGTCGCTGCCCAGTTTCGACCCGCAGGGCGAGGAAGAGGAGCTGCCGCCAGCGCCCAGCGTGGAGGAAACGGTCGAAGAGTTGGCGCGTAGCGAGGACGTGCCGGTCGAGGAAGTCAAACCGCTGACGCTCGATGAGCTCGAGGCGATTCGCCAGCAGGCCTATAACGAAGGCTTCGCCACTGGCGAGAAGGATGGCTTCCATGCGGGCCAGCTCAAGGCCCGGCAGGAGGCCGAGGCGTCTCTGGCGCCGCGGCTGCAGAGCCTGGAGCGGCTGATGGAGCAGCTGCTCGAACCGATCGCCGATCAGGACCGCAACCTCGAGCATGCCATGGTCACGCTGGTCAGCCACATGGCGCGTGAGGTTATCCAGCGCGATCTGCTGATCGACTCCAGCCAGATTCGCCAGGTGCTGCGCGAGGCGCTGAAGCTGCTGCCCATGGGTGCCAGCAACGTGCGCATCCACGTCAATCCGCAGGACTTCGAGCTGATCAAGGCGCTGCGCGAACGCCACGAGGAAAGCTGGCGCATCCTCGAGGACAGCAGCCTGTTGCCAGGCGGCTGCCATATCGAAACCGAGCACAGCCGTATCGATGCCAGCATCGAAACGCGCCTGACCCAGGCCATCAAGCAACTGTTCGAGCAGCAGCGGGAAAACGCCACCCACCCGCCGGCTGCCGACCTGAATGTCGATCTGGACGTGTCCGATGCGCCTTGAGCGGGTCAGTTTCGCCAAACGTTTCGAAACCTATGAAGCGGCGATCAAGCTGCCCAGCCAACCGCTGCTTGAGGGTCGCCTGCTGCGCATGGTCGGCCTGACACTGGAGGCCGAGGGGCTGCGGGCGGCGGTCGGCAGCCGTTGCCTGGTGATCAACGACGACAGCTATCACCCGACCGAGGTCGAGGCCGAGGTGATGGGCTTCTCCAGCGGCAAGCTGTATCTGATGCCGGTCGGCAGCCTGGCCGGTATCGCGCCAGGGGCGCGGGTAGTGCCGCTGGTCAACACCGGACGCCTGCCCATGGGCATGTCCATGCTCGGTCGTGTGCTCGATGGCGCTGGGCGCGCCCTGGATGGCAAGGGCGGCATGCGCGCCGAGGACTGGGTGCCGATGGATGGTCCGGTGATCAACCCGCTCAAGCGCCATCCCATCAGCGAACCGCTGGATGTCGGCATCCGCAGCATCAATGGCCTGCTCACGGTCGGGCGCGGCCAGCGCCTCGGGCTGTTCGCCGGCACGGGTGTCGGTAAGTCGGTGCTGCTGGGCATGATGACGCGCTTCACCGAGGCCGACATCATCGTCGTCGGGCTGATCGGTGAGCGTGGTCGCGAGGTAAAGGAATTCATCGAGAACATCCTCGGCGAAGAGAGCATCAAGCGCTCGGTGGTGGTCGCCTCGCCGGCCGACGATGCGCCGCTGATGCGTCTGCGCGCCGCGCAGTACTGCACACGTATCGCCGAGTACTTTCGCGACAAGGGCAAGAACGTGCTGCTGCTGATGGATTCACTGACCCGCTACGCCCAGGCCCAGCGTGAAATCGCCCTGGCCATCGGCGAGCCGCCGGCAACCAAGGGTTATCCGCCGTCGGTATTCGCCAAGCTGCCCAGCCTGGTCGAGCGCGCCGGCAATGCCGAGCAGGGCGGCGGTTCCATCACCGCGTTCTATACCGTGCTCTCCGAAGGCGACGATCAACAGGACCCGATCGCCGATGCCGCGCGCGGTGTACTCGACGGCCATATCGTGCTGTCGCGTCGGCTGGCGGAGGAGGGCCATTACCCGGCCATCGATATCGAGGCCTCCATCAGCCGGGTGATGCCGCAGGTGGTAAGCGCCGAGCACGTTCGCGCTTCGCAGCGCTTCAAGCAGCTCTGGTCCCGTTATCAGCAGAGCCGCGATCTGATCAGCGTCGGCGCCTACGTGCCGGGTGGCGATCCGGAGACCGACATGGCCATTGCACGCCAGGCCGAAATGGTCAGCTACCTGCGTCAGGGGCTCGATGAAAGCGAGGGGCTGAGCCAGAGTGCCGCGCAATTGGCTGCGGTGTTCGCCCCCCGGCAGGCGGGCTAATCAATGGCGGCCAGTCGGGCAGCGCGCCTGGCGCCGGTCATCGAGATGGCCGAGCGCGCCGAGCGCGACGCCGCGCGGTTGCTGGGGCAGGCACAGACCCAGCTGACGCAGGCCGAGGGCAAACTGGCCGAGCTCGAGCAGTACTTCCGCGACTATCAGCAACAGTGGATGCAGCAGGGCAGTCAGGGCGTATCCGGCCAGTGGCTGATGAACTACCAGCGCTTCCTGTCCCAGCTCGAGTCGGCCATCGGTCAGCAGCAGCGTAGTGTCAACTGGTATCGCGACAACCTGCTCAAGGTGCGCCAGCAGTGGCACCAGCGGCACGCGCGGGTGGAAGGCCTGAGCAAGCTCATCGAGAGCTATCAGCGCGAAGCCCGTATCGCGGCGGACAAGCGCGAACAGAAACTGCTCGACGAATTCGCCCAGCGTCTGGCCGGTCGTTCACGGGAACACTGAGCGGCACCGGCTCTGTTTCGCGGCAGCACGAGGCGGCTCCGGCGGGATTCGTGCTTGCCGCGCCGAGGCTTGAATGATAAATCTTCACCCGTTCAACGCGGCGGTCGCCGATCGGGTTATGAATAGCGGTTCGGTCCCGCCCTGTCAGTTCGCTGGCCTGGATCGCTGCCTTTTCAGCCGGTGTGCGGCTGCCCAACTCGCATAATCAACGATGGCTGCCAACGAAGCGGCCGTCGAGATGTTCCGGATCAGGGAGTGCCACATGACCATTACCTCGCAGCCTTCGGCAGATGGGCAGGAGCTGACCATAGCCATCAGCGGACGCTTCGACTTCAATGCGCATCAGGCCTTCCGCGACGCCTACCAGCGTCAGGACGTGAGCCCGCAGCGTTATGTGGTCAATCTGCAGGGCACCACCTACATGGACAGCTCGGCGCTGGGCATGCTGCTGCTGTTGCGCGACCATGCCGGCGGCGACGAAGCCGACATCCGCCTGCTCAACTGCAGCCCGGACGTACGCAAGATCCTCTCGGTTTCCAACTTCGAACAACTGTTCGTGATCGCCTGACATGCCCATGCGGCTGTCGATCCTGATCGCCGAGGACAGCCCGGTCGATCGGATGCTGCTGTCCACCATCGTCGGCAAGCAGGGGCACCGGGTGCTCACCGCCGCCGATGGGCAGGAAGCGGTGGCCCTGTTCCAGCAGGAGCGTCCGCAACTGGTGTTGATGGACGCCTTGATGCCGGTGATGGACGGCTTCGAGGCGGCGCGCCAGATCAAGCGGTTGGCCGGGGACGAACTGGTCCCGATCATCTTTCTGACCTCGCTCAGCGAGAACCAGGCATTGGTCAGCTGCCTGGAGGCGGGCGGTGACGATTTCATCGCCAAGCCGTACAACCCCATCATCCTCGAAGCCAAGATCCAGGCCATGCATCGCCTGCGCCGTCTGCAGGCCACGGTGCTCGAGCAGCGCGATCTGATCGCCCGGCGCAACCAGCAGCTGCTCGACGAGCATCGTGCGGCCAAGGCGATCTTCGACAAGGTCGCTCACGCCGGTTGCCTGAGTGCGCCGAACATCCGCTACCGGCAGTCCCCGCAGGCGCTATTCAACGGCGATCTTCTGCTGGCGGCCCACGCGCCGGCTGGGCAGATGTTCGTGCTGCTCGGCGATTTCACCGGCCATGGCCTGCCGGCAGCGATCGGCGCGATGCCGCTGGCCGAAACCTTCTACGGCATGGCCGCCAAGGGCTATTCCAGCACCGACATCCTTCGCGAGATCAATGCCAAGCTCAAACAGATCCTCCCGGTGGAGATGTTCTGCTGCGCCACGCTGCTGGATATCGATGCCAAGCAGGGCACCCTGCGCGTGTGGAACGGCGGGCTGCCGGATGGCTACCTGATTTCGGCCGATGGCCGGCGTACCGCGCTGGTTTCCCGGCATCTCCCGCTGGGCGTGGTGTCCGCGACGGCGCTCGATGACAAGTTCGAACACTACCCGCTGGCCCCCGGCGATCGCCTGCTGCTGCTTTCCGACGGCGTGGTGGAGAGCCGCAACGCCGCCGACGAGCTGTTCGGCGAGCAGCGGCTGCTGGCCGCCCTGGAAGCCAATCGCGATCCCGCGACGGTGTTCGACGAGATCGAACAGGCGCTCCTGGATTTCCATGGGCAGCCGCACGATGACCTCAGTCTGGTCGAGGTCGTGGTGAGCCGGGACGCGCTCCCTATGCCGCCGACTGTCTCGGCCACGGCGCATCGCTCCCGGCCAATGGACTGGTCGATCCGCGTCGAGCTGCGGGCCGAGAGCCTGCGCAACGGCAATCCACTGCCTTCGCTGCTGCAGATCCTGTTACAGGTCAACCAGCTGCGCTCGCGTGCCGGTGCCATCTACACGGTGCTGGGCGAGCTGTATTCCAACGCGCTGGAGCACGGCGTGCTGGGGCTGGACTCGTCCCTCAAGTGCGACGCCGAGGGCTTCAAGCGTTACTACGAGCAGCGCCAGCAACGCTTGCAGTCGCTGGTGGACGGGCATGTTCATCTCGAGCTGACGATCAAGACCGACAGCACAGGCGGTCGCCTGCGCATCTGCATCGACGACAGCGGTGCAGGGTTCGATGTCAAAAAGGCGCTGCAAGTCCAGCTCGGCACCGATCGTTTCAGTGGCAGGGGGCTGCATCTGGTACGCCGGCTGAGCGACGGATTCGACTGGCAGTCGGACGGGCGCGGGCTGAGCGTGGAGTTCGTCTGGCAGGCTGAGGCATAATCCACCGCTTTCGACTGGAGTGCCGCGGTGTCCAACGCTCATCTCGACAGCGCCGTGCTGGCCACGCTGCAGGATGTAATGGAGAGTGAGTATCCGGCGCTGCTGGATACCTTTCTCGCCGATTCCGAAGAGCGGGTTCGGCTGCTTCGCCAGGCATGTCAGGCTGACCAGGCCGAGGCGCTGCGCCGTGCCGCACACAGTTTCAAAGGCAGCTGCAGCAACATGGGTGCGACCCTGCTGGCCGAATTGTGTCAGGAGCTCGAAACGGCGGCTCGGGAGGAGCAGCTGGGGCAGGCGCCGGCGCTCATCGAGTCCATCGAGCGCGAGTTCGCCATCATCGGCATCCTGTTTCGTGCCGAGCGCCAGCGCTACGGCTGAGCGGCCAATTCTCTGACGCAGCAGCTCGTCGCCGGCCAGGCGATGCGGCCGAACCTGCCCGTCAAGCGCGCGGTTCAGCTTGTTCCGACAGGGCATCGCTACGCTGGCCCGGAACTTGCTCCGTTTCCCGCCACGATCCATCCGTAGCGGAATCTCCTCATGGCCGTTTCCCCCGACCTGTTGCTCAAATCCCCGACCGTCGATGCGCGACCCAAAGCCGCGACCAAGGCGCCTGATACGCCGCGCGACGGTCGGGACAACGGCAACGCCAGCTTTTCCGATGTCTACGCCAAGGAGCGCCAGGCCAAGCCGGTCGACCGACCCGCGCGCAACGATGGCGCTCGTGACAAGTCCGTCGAGGACAAGGGGCGGCAAGAGGCCGCCGGCGCTACCAGTGACGAAAAGCCGGCGGTTGCCGAGAGCGGCAATCCCTTGCCTGCCGAAACGGTGACGGACGAGGCGCCCGACAGCGAGCTCGACCCATTGCTGCTGCTCGGTCTGGGCGCCCAGTTGGTGCCCGCGGAAGACGTACAGCCGGCGACGGATGCAGGCGGTGAGACGCTTCTGTCCGGCTTGCCGACCGCGCAGTCGCCGATTGCTGCCGCCATTGATCAGACGATGGAGGAGACACTCTCTGCGGGGCTGCCGACGCTGGACGAAGCGTCGAGCGCGCTGCCGAAGGCCGTCCAGGCACAACCACAGAACCCGCTCGTGGACGCTCAGGCAAAGGCCGAACTGGATGACGGTTTCGCCAGTCTATTGGCCGGCCAGTCCGCCGATACGTCTGAAGAGCCAGAGCTGGAGCTGGCAACCAAGGAGCTTCTGGAAAGCCTCGAGGGGCCGAAGGAGAGCCGCAGCTCGAGTTCCGCAGACCCAGCTGCGGCTCGCCTGAACCCGTTGAGCCAGGCCATCGCCCAGCAGGTCCAGCAGCCGCAGCGACCGGCCCTGGTTCCTGGCCAGCCGGTGCAGATGCAGCAGGCCGGCTGGAGCGAGGCAGTGGTGGATCGGGTGATGTGGCTGTCCAGCCAGAACTTGAAGTCGGCCGAGATCCAGCTCGATCCGGCTGAGCTTGGTCGCATGGAAGTGCGGATCGATCTGACCAAGGATCAGGCCCAGGTGACATTCCTCAGCCCTCATGCCGGTGTGCGTGACGCCCTTGAAGGCCAGATGCAGCGCTTGCGCGAAATGTTTACCCAGCAGGGCATGAACCTGATGGATGTCAACGTCTCCGATCAGTCCCTGGCCCGCGGCTGGCAGGGCGGTGGCGAGGGTGGTTCGTCCCGCGGCGGAGCTTCGGCAGAGGTCGAAGAAGAACTGCAGGTCGGTGTCAGCGAGATCGCCAGCAACCGGGCCACGGGCGATCGTGGCCTGGTGGATTACTACGCCTAAGGCGCCTTCCGCCAATATCTTCCGACGCCGGCGCAGCCTCGAGGCTGGCGCCGGCCTGTCGCCGCCCGTCGTGCTTGTCGCTGTCCCGGGCCTGGCGCAGAGGTTGCCGTCTTCGATTTCCTGATACCTTGTCCGAGCCGCATTTGGCTGGCGCCGTAGCCGTGCCGGTGAAAGGACGTTGGCACAGCTGTTGCTCCGAACTCGCAAAACCCACAACGAAACGCTGTTGATGACGGATATTTGGCATGGCTAAGAAACAGGCTCCCGCAGCGGTGCCGCCCACCGGGCCGGATGCGGCGCCAGCGGGCAAGGGGCGACTGAAACTCATCATCCTGATCGTGGTCGCCATGTTGGTGGCCGTAGGACTTTCCGTGGGCGGCACCCTGTACTTCATGAGCAAGGGCGACGATCTGGAAGGCAGCAAGACGCAGGAGGCGGCGACTACCGTTTCCGGCAAGCAGCCGGCCATCTACGAGGTGCTCATGCCGGCGTTCGTGGTCAACTTCAACCACAAGGGGCGGCAGCGCTACATGCAGGTGAGCATCGCTTTGATGTCGCGTGATCAGGCGGCGCTGGATGCGCTCAAGGTGCACATGCCGCTGTTGCGCAATCGTCTGGTCATGCTGCTGTCCAGTCAGGATTTCGAGGCGTTGAAAACGCCGGTCGGCAAGGAGATGCTGCGTCAGCAGGCGACTGCCAGCGTGCAGGAGCTGGCGCAGAAGGAAATTGGCAAGCTTGCCATCGAGCAAGTGCTTTTCACCAACTTCGTATTGCAATAGAAGGCTGCCGCAGATGGCTGTTCAAGACCTGCTCTCGCAAGACGAGATCGATGCGCTCCTGCACGGGGTCGACGACGGTCTGGTGGATACCGAAAGCGATTCCGAGCCGGGGTCCATCAAGAGCTACGACCTGACCAGTCAGGACCGTATCGTGCGCGGGCGCATGCCCACGCTGGAGATGATCAACGAGCGTTTCGCCCGTTATACCCGCATCAGCATGTTCAACCTGTTGCGCCGCTCGGCCGATGTCTCGGTGGGCGGCGTCCAGGTGATGAAGTTCGGCGAGTACGTGCATTCGCTGTACGTGCCGACCAGCCTCAACCTGGTGAAGATGAAGCCGCTGCGTGGCACGGCATTGTTCATCCTCGACGCCAAGCTGGTATTCAAGCTGGTGGACAATTTCTTCGGAGGTGACGGGCGCCACGCCAAGATCGAGGGCCGCGAGTTCACCCCGACCGAGCTGCGCGTCGTGCGCATGGTGCTGGATCAGGCCTTTGCCGATCTGAAGGAAGCCTGGCACGCGGTGCTGGACGTCAACTTCGAGTACGTCAACTCGGAGGTGAACCCGGCGCTGGCCAACATCGTCAGCCCCAGCGAGGTGGTGGTGGTGTCCACCTTCCACATCGAGCTGGACAGTGGCGGCGGCGATCTGCACGTGACCATGCCCTATTCGATGATCGAGCCGATCCGCGAGATGCTCGATGCCGGTTTCCAGTCCGATGTCAGCGACCAGGACGAGCGCTGGGTAAAGGCCCTGCGCGAGGACATCCTGGACGTCAATGTACCGCTGGGCGCGACGGTTGTGCGCCGCCAGCTCAAGCTGCGCGACATTCTCAACATGCAGCCCGGCGATGTGATTCCCGTGGAAATGCCGGAAGACATGATCATGCGCGCCAATGGCATGCCGGCCTTCAAGGTCAAGCTGGGTGCCCACAAGGGCAACCTGGCATTGCAGGTGCTGGAACCCGTGGTTCGCCCACGCTGAACCAGCCCTTTACTCAATTCGAGCCGATCGAGGATTAGCGATGGCAGACGAACGCGACACTACATCCCCCGAGGAACAGGCGCTGGCCGACGAGTGGGCCGCGGCCCTGGCCGAGGCGGGCGATGCCTCCCAGGACGATATCGATGCGCTGCTGAACCAGGGGCCGACAGCGGCGGCGCCCGCCGCACCCGCGGCGCCGCGCGCGCCGCTGGAGGATTTCGCCAGTGCGCCGAAATCCAATGGTATGCAGCTGGGGCTGGACGGCCCGAACCTGGACGTCATCCTCGACATTCCCGTATCGATTTCGATGGAGGTCGGCAGTACCGAGATCAGCATCCGCAATCTGCTGCAGCTCAATCAGGGCTCGGTGGTGGAGCTCGATCGACTGGCCGGCGAGCCACTGGACGTACTGGTCAATGGAACGCTGATCGCCCACGGCGAAGTGGTAGTGGTCAACGAGAAGTTCGGTATCCGGCTGACCGATGTGATCAGCCCCACCGAACGCATCAAGAAGTTGCGCTGACATGCGTGGCCTGGCGATTCTGGCCGCGCTCGTGGCGCTTCCGGTGTGGGCGGCGGAGCCGGCAACGAGCATGAGCAGCGCGAGCATGGGCGCGCAGCTGAGCAAGCTGTTGCTCGGCCTGCTGCTGGTGATCGGTCTGATCTTCCTGCTGGCCTGGCTGCTGCGCCGTGTACAGCAGCTCAATCCGCGTGGCGCCCAGGTGATCAAGCTGGTCTCCAGTCAGGCGCTGGGGCCGCGTGAGCGGCTGGTGCTGGTGCAGGTCGGTGGTGAGCAGATTCTCGTCGGCCTGAGTGGCGGGCGCATCACGCCGCTGCATGTTATGCGCGAGCCGGTGCACCTGCCGGATGCCGAGCCGGCCAACCCTGAATTCGCCCAGCGTCTGATGGAGCTGCTCGGCAAGGATCACAAGGACAAGCCTTGATGTTGCGCATTCTGCTGCTGGCCACGCTGATGCTGGTCGGCCCTCTGGCCATGGCGCAGGAGCCTTCCGGCATCCTGGCGCAGGGCAACAATCCGCTGTCGATCCCGGCGATCACCCTGACCACCGATGCCGAGGGGCAGCAGGAGTATTCGGTCAGTCTGCAGATCCTGCTGATCATGACGGCGCTGAGCTTCATCCCGGCGTTCGTCATGCTGATGACCAGCTTCACCCGGATCATCATCGTCTTCTCGATCCTGCGTCAGGCGCTGGGGCTGCAACAGACGCCGTCGAACCAGATCCTCATCGGCCTGACGCTGTTCCTCACGCTGTTCATCATGGCGCCGGTGTTCGACCGGATTAACCAGGACGCGCTGCAGCCCTATCTGAGCGAGCAGATTCCGGCGCAGGAGGCGATCGCCCGCGCCGAAGTACCGCTGAAGAACTTCATGCTGGCGCAGACCCGCGAGAGCGACCTGGAGCTATTCGTGCGGCTGTCGCAGCGCACCGACATCGCCTCGCCGGAAGCCGCACCGATGACCATCCTGGTCCCGGCGTTCGTGACCTCCGAGCTGAAAACAGCGTTCCAGATCGGTTTCATGATCTTCATTCCGTTCCTGATCATCGACATGGTGGTGGCCAGCGTGCTGATGGCGATGGGCATGATGATGCTGTCGCCGCTGATCATCTCGCTGCCGTTCAAGATCATGCTGTTCGTGCTGGTGGACGGCTGGGGGCTGATCATCGGCACCCTGGCCGGCAGCTTCGGCACGCTTTAGGGAAGGACGCAGATGACTCCAGAAGTGGCGGTGGACCTGTTTCGTGAAGGCCTCTGGATGACCGCGATGATCGTCGGCGTGCTGGTGGTGCCCAGCTTGCTGGTCGGTCTGGTGGTGGCGATGTTTCAGGCGGCGACGCAGATCAACGAGCAGACCCTGAGCTTTCTGCCGCGCCTGCTCGTCATGCTGTTGACGCTGATCTGGGCCGGCCCGTGGCTGGTGCGCGAGCTGATGGAGTACACCCAGAACCTCGTGCACAACATTCCGTTGCTGATCGGGTAGGCGCGTGCTTGAGCTGAGCAATGCGCAGATCGGCGGCTGGGTAGGGCAGTTCCTTCTGCCGCTGTTTCGCATCGCCGCGTTGCTGATGAGCATGCCGCTGATCGGCACCCAGCTGGTGCCGGTGCGTGTGCGGTTGTATCTGGCGCTGACCATCGCCCTGGTTCTGGTGCCGACCCTGCCGCCGATGCCGGTGGTCGAATCCCTGAGCCTGGCTTCGCTGCTGCTGATCGCCGAACAGCTGCTGATCGGCGTGATGTTCGGTTTCGTCCTGCAGCTGTTCTTCCATGTCTTCATCGTCTCGGGTCAGCTGCTCGCCATGCAGATGGGCCTGGGCTTCGCCTCCATGGTCGACCCGGCCAACGGCATCTCGGTGCCGGTGCTCGGCCAGTTCTTCAACATGCTGGTGATCCTGCTGTTCCTCTCGGTCAACGGTCATCTGGTGGTGCTGGAGATCCTCGCCGAGAGCTTCGTCACCCTGCCGGTGGGGGGAGGTCTGTCGACCAATCACTTCTGGGAAGTGGCGGGCAAGCTGGGCTGGGTGCTGGGCGCCGGGTTGCTGCTGGTGCTGCCGGCGATCACCGCGCTGCTGGTGGTCAACCTGGCGTTCGGTCTGATGACCCGGGCCGCGCCACAACTGAATATCTTCTCCATCGGCTTTCCGCTGACCCTGGTGCTCGGTCTGATCATCGTCTGGATCGGCATGGCCGATATCTTCGCGCAGTACCAGATATTCGTCAGCGAGGCGCTGATGATGCTGCGCGAGCTGGCGGGTGCGCGCTGATGAGCCGTGCCCTGCACCTGACGGAGGTCGCTCATGGCTGAGAGCGAAAGCGGCGCCGACAAAAGCGAGGAACCCACAGAGAAACGCCTGCGCGAATCCCGCGAGAAAGGGCAGCTGGCGCGTTCCCGCGAACTCAGTACGGTGGCGGTGACGTTGGGCGGCATCGGCGGGCTGCTGGCGTCCGGTGGCGGCCTGGCGCAAACCCTGATGGCGATGATGCAGGGCACCTTCGAACTCAGCCGGGAAACGCTGCTGGACGAGGGCGCCATGGTGCGCCTGTTGATGGGCAGCGGGCTGATGGCGCTGGAGGCGATCATGCCGCTGTTGATCGCGCTGCTGATCGCGTCGATCGTCGGCCCGGTAGCGCTGGGTGGCTGGCTGTTTTCGGCCAAGGCGATGGCGCCCAAGGTCAGCCGGATGAACCCGGCCGCCGGCCTCAAGCGGATGTTCTCCACCAAGGCGCTGGTGGAGCTGCTCAAGGCGCTGGGCAAGTTCCTCGTCGTGCTCGGCGTTGCGCTGCTGGTGCTATCGGCGTATCAGGATGACCTGCTGTCCATCGCCAAGCAGCCGCTGGACCTGGCCATCATGCACAGCGTCGAGATCGTCGGCTGGTGCGCCCTGTGGATGGCCTGCGGGCTGATCATCATCGCGGCGGTGGACGTGCCGTTCCAGCTTTGGGACAACAAGCAGAAGCTGATGATGACCAAGCAGGAGGTCAAGGACGAATACAAGGACTCCGAGGGCAAGCCTGAGGTCAAATCGCGGATTCGCCAGCTGCAGCGCGAGGCTGCGCAGCGGCGCATGATGCAGGCGGTGCCCGAGGCCGACGTGGTGATTACCAACCCGACGCACTTCGCCGTCGCGCTGAAATACGACGGCGACAAGGGCGGTGCGCCGCGGCTAGTGGCCAAGGGTGGCGACTTCGTGGCGCTGAAGATTCGTGAAATCGCCCAGGAGCACAAGGTGACGGTGCTGGAATCGCCGGCGCTGGCGCGGGCGGTCTATTACTCCACCGAACTGGACCAGGAAATCCCGGCTGGTCTCTACCTGGCGGTGGCGCAGGTGCTGGCGTACGTCTATCAGTTGCGTCAGTACCGCTCGGGCAAGGGGCGCCGCCCCGACCCGTTGAACAATCTGCCGATTCCGCCCGACCTGCGTCGCGACGAGTGATCCGGCCAGGCGACTGGCGGCGTCGCCCGGCCACTGCGCTTATTCGATTACGCCGCAGGCGACACGTGCGCCGCCACCGCCCAGGGGCTGCGGATGGTCGGAGTGATTGTCGCCGCCCTGATGGACCATCAGCGCCAGGCCCTTGATGTCACCCAGGCTCTTCAGGCGCGGCGCCAGTACCGGTTGGCTGGCCTTGCCGTCGCTGTCGACGTAGAGCGCTGGCAGGTCGCCCATGTGCCCATCACCCCAGGGCTCGCCATGCTTGCCGGTGTTCTTCGGATCCCAGTGGCCGGCGGCGGCACCGGCGGCAGTCGGCTTGCCGTCTACCTCGGCCGGCTCGCAGCTGCCTTTGGCGTGGATATGAAAGCCGTGCAGGCCGGCCTGCAGCCCGGTCAGCTCGGGGCGAAACACCAGGCCGTACTCGCTGCTCTCGATCTTTACGCTGCCCACGGATTCGCCAATTCCCTGGGCGGTGACGGCGTTGACCTTGACGCTCAGGGTTTCCGCCTGGGCGGCGAGGGCGGTGCAGCCGGCCAGCGCGGCGATGATCCACTGTTTCATCTGAAAGCTCCTTTGCACGAACGGCGACGGGCTGTCGCCGGTTGCTAGTGTGACTGCCAGTTGGCGGTCGCGTTCGGCTGACTGCGCCTTCGCCCTACGACCGCCGGGCCGGCCGCTGGCGCGGACCGCAGCGCGACCGCGAAGTTGGACCCCTTCTTGCTATAACCCGGTCGGGACGCATGTCGCGTCAAGAATTCGTTCTGTATTCCGGGGTTTCTGTGGATCGCACGCAACTCATCAATATTCGCAACGGCCTGGCAGGCGCGGGGCGCGGCAATCTCGGCGTACCGCTGCTGTTGCTCGTGATGATGGGCATGATGATGCTGCCGGTGCCGCCGTTCCTGCTGGACGTGCTGTTCACCTTCAATATCGCGCTGTCGATCGTCGTGCTGCTGGTCAGCGTCTATGCACTGCGGCCGCTGGATTTCGCCGTGTTCCCGACGATTCTGCTGGTCGCCACTCTGATGCGTCTGGCGTTGAACGTGGCGTCTACGCGAGTGGTGCTCATCCACGGTCATGACGGCGGCAGCGCGGCTGGTCACGTGATCGAGGCATTCGGCAATGTGGTGATCGGCGGCAACTACGTGGTCGGTGTGGTGGTGTTCGCCATCCTCATGATCATCAACTTCGTGGTGGTGACCAAGGGTGCCGGGCGCATCTCCGAGGTCAGCGCACGCTTTACCCTGGATGCCATGCCGGGCAAGCAGATGGCGATCGACGCCGACCTGAACGCCGGCCTCATCGACCAGGAAGAAGCCAAGAAACGTCGCTCCGAGGTGTCTTCGGAAGCCGACTTCTACGGCTCCATGGACGGTGCCTCGAAGTTCGTCCGCGGCGATGCGATCGCCGGCCTGCTGATCCTGTTCATCAACCTCATCGGTGGTATCGCCATCGGTATCGCGCAGCACCAGATGAGCTTCAGCGAGGCCGGCCAGGTGTACGCGCTGCTGACCATCGGTGACGGTCTGGTGGCGCAGATTCCATCGCTGCTGCTGTCGACGGCGGCGGCGATCATGGTTACCCGCGTGACCAGTTCCGAGGACATGGGGCAGCAGGTGCAGCGGCAGATGTTCGCTTCCCCCAAGGCGCTGGCCGTGTCGGCGGCGATCATGATCGCGATGGGCCTGGTGCCGGGCATGCCGCATTTCTCCTTTCTGAGTCTCGGAGCGGCTGCCGCCGCTGGCGCCTACTGGATCTGGCATCGGCAGAAGCAGGCGGTCAAGAAGACCGAGCAGGAAGTGCAGAAGCAGCAGGAGATGTTGCCGGCCCAGCGCGCGGCCGAGACCAAGGAGCTTGGCTGGGACGATGTGACTCCGGTGGACATGGTCGGTCTGGAAGTGGGTTATCGCCTGATTCCGCTGGTGGATCGCAACCAGGGTGGCCAGCTGTTGGCGCGCATCAAGGGCGTTCGCAAGAAGCTTTCGCAGGATCTGGGGTTTCTCATGCCGTCGGTGCATATCCGCGACAACCTCGACCTGCTGCCCAACGCTTATCGACTGACGCTGATGGGGGTGAGCCTGGCCGAAGCCGAGGTCTACCCGGATCGCGAGCTGGCGATCAACCCGGGGCAGGTGTTCGGTCCGCTCAACGGTATCGCCGCCAGGGATCCGGCGTTCGGTCTGGAGGCTGTCTGGATCGAAGCGAGCCAGCGCGACCAGGCGCAGTCGCTCGGCTATACCGTGGTGGATGCGAGTACCGTCGTCGCCACGCACCTAAACCAGGTTCTGCACAAGCATGCCCATGAGCTGCTCGGGCATGAAGAGGTCCAGCAGCTGCTGCAGCTGCTGGCCAAGAGTTCGCCAAAGTTGGCCGAGGAGCTGGTGCCGGGCATGGTGTCGCTTTCGACGCTGCTCAAGGTGCTGCAGGCGCTGCTGCAGGAGCAGGTGCCGGTACGCGACATCCGCACCATCGCCGAGGCCATCGCTAACGTGGCCGCCAAGAGTCAAGATCCCGCCGCAATGGTGGCCGCGGTCCGTGTCGCGCTGTCGCGTGCAATCGTGCAAAACGTTGTGGGACTAGAGCCGGAGCTCCCTGTGATCACCCTCGAGCCCCGGTTGGAACAGATCTTGCTCAATAGCTTGCAGAAGGCCAATCAGGGCTCCGACGACGGCATTTTGCTCGAGCCCGGGATGGCCGAAAAGTTGCAACGGTCCCTGGTAGAAGCGGCACAGCGTCAAGAAATGCTCGGCAAGCCAGCGATTCTGCTGGTGGCCGGCCCGGTCAGGGCGATGCTGTCGCGATTTGCGCGTCTGGCGGTGCCGAACATCCATGTTCTGGCCTACCAGGAAATACCGGACAACAAGCAGGTCACCATCGTCTCGACGGTGGGTCAGAATTAACCGAGGGTGCAGGCCATGCAGGTCAAACGTTTCTTCGCCGCCGATATGCGCATCGCCATGAAAATGGTGCGTGACGAGCTGGGCGCCGATGCCGTGATCATCGGCAATCGCCGGGTCGCCGGCGGCGTCGAGCTGACGGCTGTCCTCGACTACCCGATGCAGTCCGCGCCGGCGGCAGCCAAGCCGAATGCTGCGCTGGAGGCCGAATTGCGCAAGACGCAGTCGCGCCTGGCCAATGCCCATGCCGAGCTGAGTGCCGCACCCCGCGCGAAAATGCAGGATCGTCAACTGGTTGACGAGAAGCCAGCCGCTGCGGCGAGCAAGCCGCAACCTGCCGCAGTGGCCGAGCCGGCCGCTGCGGTGGACGCCCGCGCGATCGAGGCGATGTATTCGGAACTGCACGGGCTGCGCGAGCTGATCGAAGTGCAGCTCGGTTCGATCGCCTGGGGCCAGGAGCAGAGCCGCCGCCCGCAGCAGGCAGGCCTGTGGCGTCGCCTGCAGCGTCTGGGTCTGCCGGCGGAACTGTCGCGCAGCCTGCTGGACAAGGTCGCCGCCATCACTGATGCGCGTCAGGCCTGGCGCATGGTTCTGGCGCATCTGGCGCAGGCCATCAAGGTCAGCAAGAACGAGCCGCTGGAAGAGGGCGGGGTGATTGCCCTGGTCGGGCCCGCGGGCGTTGGCAAGACCACCACGCTGGCCAAGCTTGCCGCTCGCTATGTGCTGAAGTACGGCGCGCAGAGCATCGCTCTGGCGAGCATGGACAACTACCGCATCGGCGCCCAGGAGCAGCTCAAGACGCTTGGCCGCATCCTCGACGTACCGGTGCTGCAACTCGATCCGAGCGAGCCCCTGAGCAAGTCGCTGGCTTCGCTGGCGCGCAAGCGGGTGATCCTGATCGACACTGCCGGCCTGCCCGCCAGCGATCCGACGCTGCGCATGCAGCTGCAGGCGCTTTCGGACAAGGGTGTCAAATCGAAGAATTACCTGGTGCTGGCGGCAACCAGCCAGAGCCAGGTGCTCAAGGCGGCATGGCACAACTATCGTCGTTGCGGCCTGGCGGGCTGTATTCTGACCAAGTTGGATGAGGCGGGCAGCCTCGGTGATGTGCTCGGGCTCACAATCAGCCAGCACTTGCCGATAGCCTACCTCGCGGACGGCCCGCGCATTCCGGACGACCTGCATCTGCCGCGTAGCCATCAGCTGGTGAGCCGTGCGGTGAGTTTGCAATCCGGCGAGGAACCGAGCGAGGAAACCATGGCCGATATGTTCGCCGGGTTGTACAACGGTTCGTCACGGCGGGCTGGATGATGTGGCGACAGCGGTACCAGAATGAATCAGATGCGTGCCCTGCGTGCGCATCGCCGGCCGAAAGGCCCCAGCAAGATATAGGCGTGTGAACATGGGTATGCATCCCGTACAGGTGATTGCGGTGACCGGCGGCAAGGGTGGCGTCGGCAAGACCAACGTGTCGGTCAATCTGGCGCTGGCCCTGGCCGATCTCGGTCGGCGCGTGGTGCTGCTCGACGCCGACCTCGGCTTGGCCAACGTCGACGTGCTGCTGGGTCTGACCAGCAAGCGCACCCTGGCCGACGTAATTGCCGGCGAGTGCGATCTGCGTGACGTGCTCATCCAGGGGCCAGGTGGCATTCGCATCGTGCCGGCAGCGTCCGGTACCCAGAGCATGGTGCAACTGTCGTCCCTGCAGCACGCAGGGCTGATCCAGGCATTCAGCGAGATGGGCGACGAGATCGACGTGCTGATCATCGACACCGCGGCCGGTATCGGCGACTCGGTAGTCAGCTTCGTGCGCGCCGCGCAGGAGGTGCTGCTGGTGGTCACCGACGAGCCGACATCGATCACGGACGCCTACGCGCTGATCAAGCTGCTCAATCGTGACTACGGCATCAGCCGCTTCCGCGTGTTGGCCAACATGGCCCATGCGCCGCAAGAAGGTCGCAACCTGTTCGCCAAACTGACTAAGGTTACCGAACGGTTTCTCGATGTGGCGCTGCAGTACGTTGGCGCCGTGCCTTACGACGAGGCCGTGCGCAAGGCGGTACAGAAACAGCGTGCGGTCTACGAGGCCTATCCGCGCTCGAAATGCGCGCTGGCCTTCAAGGCCATCGCACAGAAGATCGATACCTGGCCGTTGCCCGCGACGCCGCGCGGCCATCTCGAATTCTTCGTGGAGCGCCTCATCAGTCCCGCTTCTCAAAGTCACGAATGACAGGTGCCGGATCCGCTATGTATTACAGCAAGGCTCAGGCAAAGGATGCGCAGTACCGCCTGATCGATCAGTACGCCCCGTTGGTCAAGCGAATCGCTTACCACCTGTTGGCGCGCCTGCCTGCCAGTGTGCAGGTGGACGATCTGATCCAGGCTGGAATGATCGGACTGCTGGAAGCAGCGAAGAAATACGACGCCGGCAAAGGTGCCAGTTTCGAAACCTACGCCGGTATCCGCATCCGCGGCACCATGCTCGACGAAGTGCGTAAGGGGGACTGGGCGCCGCGCTCGGTGCACCGCAACTCGCGCATGGTCAGCGAGGCGATCCGCGCCATCGAGGCGAAAACCGGGCGTGACGCTAAAGATCACGAGGTTGCGGCCGAACTTAAGCTTAGCCTCGACGAGTATTACGCCATTCTCGGCGACACGCTGGGCAGCCGCCTCTTCAGCTTTGACGATCTGCTGCAGGAAGGCGAGCACGGCGAGCTGCAGGAAGACGCGAGCAGCACCCATCCGGAACCGTTTCGCGATCTGGAGGACGAGCGTTTCCAGCAGGCGCTGGCCGATGCCATCGGTAATCTGCCCGAACGCGAGAAGCTGGTGCTGTCGCTGTATTACGACGAAGAGTTGAACTTGAAGGAAATTGGTCAGGTGCTGGGAGTCAGCGAGTCGCGTGTGAGCCAGTTGCATAGCCAGTGTGCTGCGCGCTTGCGTGCACGCCTCGGCGAATGGCGCGCCAATTGACAATTGTTTGCGGTATGACGTGCTCGGTTTGCTGAGGCATTTTGGGACTTACGGAGGTCGACTTGGACAAGAACATGAAAATCCTCATCGTCGATGACTTCTCGACGATGAGACGAATCATCAAGAACCTCTTGCGTGATCTGGGGTTCACCAACACCGCCGAGGCGGACGACGGCACCACCGCACTGCCGATGCTGAAAAGCGGCAGCTTCGATTTCCTGGTCACCGACTGGAACATGCCGGGCATGAGCGGTATCGATCTGCTGCGCACAGTGCGCGCGGACGAGCGCCTCAAGCATCTGCCGGTACTGATGGTGACTGCCGAGGCGAAGCGCGATCAGATCATCGAAGCGGCCCAGGCCGGGGTCAATGGCTATGTGGTCAAACCCTTCACCGCCCAGGTGCTCAAGGAAAAGATCGAGAAGATCTTCGAGCGCGTCAACGGCTGAAGCAGTAACGCCGCGAGGGCACTATGACGCAAGCAGACCAAAGCCTGGCAGAGTTCGAAGCGACTCTGAAGGCCAATGCACCCCGCCTGATTGAAAGCCTGCAGCAAGGCCGCTTCGATGAAGCGACGCAGATGTTCAACGAGCTCAATCAGGTGCGCAACAACGGGCTCTATCAGGAAGTGGGCAAGCTCACGCGCGAGCTGCACAACGCCATCGTCAAGCTCGAGATGGACACCTGCGCCACGGGCGGCGACCCGTCACCGATCACCGATGCCACCGACCGTCTGTCCTACGTGGTGGAAATGACCGAGAAAGCCGCCAATCGCACCATGGATCTGGTCGAGGAATCGGCCCCGCTGGTCAACTATGTCAGCTACGAGGCCCAGAGCCTTACGGCCGATTGGCAGCGCTTCATGCGCCGCGACATGAATGCCGAGCAGTTCCGCGATCTGGTCAAGCGCATCGACCAGTACCTGCAGCGCAGCATGAACGATGGCAGCCAGCTTTCGCAGAATCTCAGCGAGATCATGCTGGCCCAGGACTTCCAGGACTTGACCGGCCAGGTGATCAAGCGGGTGACCCGACTGATCACCGAGCTTGAAAGCAACCTGCTCAATCTCGTCCTCATGGCGGGGCAGGTGGACCGCGTTGCCGGCATCCAGCACGACCGCGATGCCATGCGCGCCGAGCAAGAGAAGAAAAAACAAGAAAAAATGCCTTCCAACGGTGAAGGTCCGCAGATGCATGCCGATATGCGTGAAGACGTCGTTTCCGGCCAGGACGATGTCGATGATCTGCTTTCAAGCCTGGGCTTTTAGGGGAAGTGAATATGAGCTTCGACGCCGATGAAGAAATCCTCCAGGACTTCCTGGTAGAGGCCGGCGAGATTCTCGAACTATTGTCCGAGCAACTCGTGGAGCTGGAAAGCAGCCCCGATGACATGGCGTTGCTCAATGCGATTTTTCGCGGGTTCCACACGGTCAAGGGCGGTGCAGGCTTCCTTCAGCTTCATGAGCTGGTGGAGTGCTGCCATATCGCCGAAAACGTCTTCGACATCCTGCGCAAGGGTGAGCGTCGCGTCGATTCCGAACTGATGGATGTCGTTCTGCAGGCGCTGGACGCCGTGAACGAAATGTTCAGCCAGGTCCGCGAACGCGTCGAACCGACGCCCGCCTCACCCGAGCTGCTGGCTGCGCTTGCGCGCCTCGCCGAGCCCGCTTCCGCCGATGCAGCGCCAGTCGTTCCGGCTGCCCCGCAGGTTGTCGCCGAGCCTGAGGCCGAGCCCGCTGGTGCCGATAGCGAGTTCGAGCAGTTGCTCGACGCCATCCAGCCGGCTGCGAGCGAGGCCGAACACGGCCCCGTCACCGACGAGATCACCGACGACGAATTCGAGTCGCTGCTCGATCAGTTGCATGGCAAGGGCCAGTTCTCGGCACCGGCTAGCGCCGCAGCGCCTGCGGTACCTGTTGCGCCAGATGCAGCCGCTGCAAAGACCGGTGATGAAATCACCGATGAGGAATTCGAAGCACTTCTCGACCAGCTGCACGGCAAGGGCAAGTTCGAGCCAGTCGGCTCGGTCGCCGGCTCGTCGGCCGAAGCGGCCGGCGCCGAGTCCGCCAAGGACAGTGCGCCCGCGGCGTCCAGCGACGAAATAACTGACGACGAGTTCGAAGCGCTGCTCGATCAGCTGCACGGCAAGGGCAAGTTCGAGCCGGCGGTCGCCGATGCGTCCCCGGCCGAGCCCGTTGCGGCAGCCCCGGCAAAGGCGGCACCCAAGGCGGAGCCCGCTCGTGCCGCTGCGCCAGCCAAGCCGGCCGCGGCAGCGAGCAAGGCGGCCGCTCCGGCACCGGCCGCGGCGGACAAGGCTCCGGCCGAAGTCGAGACGACCGTGCGTGTGGATACCGCGCGCCTCGACGAGATCATGAACATGGTCGGCGAACTGGTGCTGGTCCGTAACCGCCTGGTGCGCCTGGGTTCCAATAGCGGCGACGAGGCGATGGCCAAGGCCGTTTCCAACCTGGACGTGGTCACCGCCGACCTGCAGAGCGCGGTGATGAAGACCCGCATGCAGCCGATCAAGAAAGTCTTCGGTCGCTTCCCGCGACTGGTTCGCGATCTGGCGCGCAGCCTGAAAAAAGAGATCAACCTGGAGCTGGTGGGCGAGGAAACCGACCTGGACAAGAACCTGGTCGAGGCCCTGGCCGATCCGCTGGTGCACCTGGTGCGCAACGCCGTCGACCACGGTATCGAGATGCCGGAGGAGCGCGAGGCCGCCGGCAAGCCGCGTACCGGTCGAGTGGTGCTGTCCGCCGAGCAGGAAGGCGACCATATCCTGCTGGTCATCAGTGATGACGGCAAGGGTATGGATGCCAACATCCTGCGTGCCAAGGCTGTGGAAAAGGGCATGCTGGAGAAGGATGCCGCAGACCGCCTGAGCGATCTGGAGTGCTACAACCTGATCTTCGCGCCGGGCTTTTCGACCAAGACCGAGATTTCCGACGTGTCCGGCCGCGGCGTCGGCATGGACGTGGTCAAGACCAAGATTTCCCAGCTCAACGGTACGGTCAACGTGTTCTCCACCAAGGGCCAGGGCTCGAAGGTGGTGATCAAGGTGCCGCTGACCCTGGCAATCATGCCGACGCTGATGGTGATGCTTGGCAATCAGGCGTTCGCCTTCCCGCTGGTCAACGTCAACGAGATCTTCCACCTGGACCTGTCGCGTACCAACGTCGTCGACGGTCAGGAAGTGGTGATCGTGCGCGACAAGGCGCTGCCGTTGTTCTACCTCAAGCGCTGGCTGGTCCATGACGCCGCTCAGGAAGAGCAGCGCGAAGGTCACGTGGTTATTCTCAGCGTCGGCAACCAGAGCATCGGCTTCGTCGTCGATCAGCTGGTCGGCCAGGAAGAGGTGGTCATCAAGCCGCTGGGCAAGATGCTGCAGGGTACGCCCGGCATGTCCGGCGCGACCATCACCGGCGATGGCCGCATCGCTCTGATTCTCGATGTGCCCAGCATGCTCAAGCGGTACGCGCGCAGGGTTTGATTCGGTCAGGCAGCGCCGCCTGTGTGCGGCGCTGTCGCTAGGAGTGATGTATGGCAGTCAAGGTCCTGGTCGTCGACGATTCCGGTTTCTTTCGCCGGCGTGTCTCGGAAATCCTTTCCTCTGATCCCAATATCCAGGTCGTCGGCACCGCCACCAACGGGCGCGAGGCGATCGATCAGGTGCTGGCGCTGAAGCCGGATGTCATCACCATGGATTACGAGATGCCGATGATGGACGGCATCACCGCGGTCCGGCAGATCATGCAGCGCTGTCCCACGCCGGTGCTGATGTTTTCCTCGCTGACGCACGAAGGCGCGCGGGTCACCCTCGATGCGCTGGATGCCGGCGCGGTGGACTATCTGCCGAAGAACTTCGAGGACATCTCGCGCAACCCGGACAAGGTCAAGCAGCTGCTGTGCGAAAAGGTGCATACCGTCTCGCGCAGTAACCGCCGCTACAGCACCTTCTGCTCTTCGAGCGTTGGTACGCCTTCGACTTCACCGCGTGGCACGGCTTCGGCGCTGCCCGCTTCGACTGCGCCTCGTGCGGGCAGCGCAGCGGCAACGCCTGCGCCTGCGGCCAGCCGCTCTCCCGCGCCCAAGCGCAAGGCCTACAAGCTGGTGGCGATCGGTACTTCCACCGGTGGCCCGGTGGCGCTGCAGCGTGTGCTGACCCAGCTGCCGGCCAACTTTCCCGCGCCGATCGTGCTGATCCAGCACATGCCGGCGGCTTTCACCAAGGCCTTCGCCGATCGCCTGGACAAGCTCTGCCGTATTCGCGTCAAGGAGGCCGAGGACGGCGATGTGCTGCGCCCAGGGCTCGCATTGCTGGCACCCGGCGGCAAACAGATGATGATCGACGGGCGCGGCGCCGTGCGCATCCTGCCCGGCGATGATCGCCTGAACTACAAGCCCTGTGTCGACGTGACCTTCGGCTCGGCGGCCAAGTCGTTCCACGACAAGGTGCTGGCGGTGGTGCTGACCGGCATGGGCGCCGATGGCCGTGAAGGCGCGCGTCTGCTCAAGCAGAGCGGCAGCCAGGTGTGGGCGCAGGATGAAGCCAGCTGCGTGATCTACGGCATGCCGATGGCGGTGGTGAAGGCCAACCTCAGCGACGCCGTGTACGGTCTGGATGACATCGGCCGCAATCTGGCCGAGGCCTGCATCTGATGGACGTACTCAGCCTTATCGGGCTGTTGCTTGCGTTCGTCGCCATTGTCGGGGGCAACTTTCTCGAGGGCGGCCATATCTCGGCGTTGCTCAACGGACCGGCAGCATTGATCGTGCTGGGCGGTACGCTGGGCGCGGTGTTGCTGCAGACGCCGATCGCGGTGTTCATGCGGGCGATGAGCATCGGCCGCTGGATCTTCTTTCCGCCGCGCATCGATCTGGCGCGCGGCATTCTCATGGTGACCACCTGGAGCAACACGGCACGCAAGGAGGGGCTGCTCGGCCTCGAGCCCGTCGCCGAGACCGAGCCCGATCCGTACGCGCGCAAAGGCCTGCAACTGCTGGTCGACGGCGCCGAGCCGGAGGTGATCCGCAGCATTCTCGAGGTTGATCTCTATACCCAGGAGGGCCGCGACCTGCGCGCCGCCAAGGTCTACGAGAGCATGGGCGGCTACTCGCCGACCATCGGAATCATCGGTGCGGTGATGGGGCTGATCCATGTGATGGGCAACCTTGCCGATCCCAGTCAGCTGGGCAGCGGCATCGCCGTGGCGTTCGTTGCCACCATCTATGGCGTCGCCTTTGCCAACCTGCTGGTGTTGCCGGTCGGCAACAAGCTCAAGAGCATCGTCCAGCGGCAGACGGCCTACCGCGAGATGCTGCTGGAGGGGGTCCTGTCGATCGCCGAGGGTGAGAACCCGCGCTCCATCGAGATGAAGCTGCAAGGCTTCATGGACTGAGCGCCATGGCCAGACGCAGAGCGCCGGAAGAGCACGAGAACCACGAACGTTGGCTGGTCTCGTATGCTGACTTCATCACCTTGCTGTTCGCCTTTTTCGTGGTGATGTATTCCATTTCCTCGATCAACGAAGGCAAGTACAAGATCCTCTCCGATTCGCTGGTCGGCGTGTTCAACCAGGTCGACCGTTCGGTCAAGCCCATTCCCATCGGTGAAGAGCGACCGCGCACCACCGAGCCCGACGTTTCGCAGGTCGAGGATCTCACCGGTCCCGGCTCCGGGGAGCCGACGCTCGATCCGCTGGAGCGCATCGCACAGAGCATGCGTGAGACATTCGGCGAGCTGATCGCCAATGACCAGCTGACGATTCGGGGCAACGAGCTGTGGATCGAGATAGAGCTCAGCTCCAGCCTGCTGTTTCCCAGCGGCGATGCGTTGCCCAACGATCAGGCGTTCCAGCTGATCGACAAGGTTGCCGGAATTCTGGCTCCGTTCGACAACCCGGTCCACGTCGAAGGCTTCACCGACAATCTGCCCATCAGTACCGACAAGTTTCCGACCAACTGGGAGCTGTCTGCCGCGCGTGCCGGCAGCGTGGTTCGAATGCTGGCGGCACAGGGCGTCAATCCGTCCAGGTTGGCCGCGGTGGGGTATGGTGAGTTTCAGCCTGTGGCGGACAATGCGACTGCCGAGGGACGGGCGCGGAACCGCCGTGTGGTGCTGGTAGTGTCGCGCAATCTCGATGTGCGGCGCAGCGTGACCGGCGTAGGCAGCGGCAACGCCCGGCCGAACGAAGCCTTGCGTCGTGCTGGCACACAATCTGCACCAGCCGGGTCCATGTAAGCGCTTCCGGGCGCAGTCGTCAAAACACCGTCGCTCTGCCATTTTCAGGCGGAGCCGTTCCGGTCCATTCGCCGGGTGGATAAGCAATGAGAGTCTGGGCTGTAGCCAATCAAAAGGGTGGAGTGGGCAAGACCACCACGTCGGTCGCGCTGGCAGGTCTGCTGGCCGACTCCGGTAAACGGGTCGTGGTGCTGGATCTGGACCCGCATGGTTCGATGACCAGCTATTTCGGCCACGATCCCGACAATCTGGAGCACAGCGTGTTCGACCTGTTCCAGCATCAGGGGACCGTTCCGGAGGGGCTGCCCTGGCAGTTACTGCTGGCCACCAGCCACGAGCGCATCTCGCTGATGCCGTCGAGCACCGTGCTGGCGACACTGGAGCGCCAGTCCCCGGGGCAGAACGGTCTCGGGCTGGTGATCGCCAAGAGCCTTTCCCAGCTCTGGCAGGATTTCGATTACGCGATCATCGACAGTCCGCCACTGCTTGGCGTGCTGATGGTCAATGCCCTGGCGGCGAGCCAGCAGCTGGTGATTCCGGTACAGACCGAGTTCCTGGCGATGAAGGGGCTGGAGCGGATGGTCAGCACGCTGGCGATGATCAACCGGTCGCGCAAGCAGGCGCTGCCGTACACCATCGTGCCTACGCTGTTCGATCGCCGGACCCAGGCGTCGATGAACACGCTCAAGGTGCTGCGTGCCGGTTATGCCGATCACCTGTGGCCGGCCTTCATCCCGGTCGATACTCGCCTGCGCGATGCCAGCCGCGCCGGCCTGACGCCGTCGCAGTTCGACCCGGCCAGCCGGGCGGTGATTGCCTATCGTGCCCTGCTCAAGCATCTGCTGGCGTCGCAAGCCTCACCGCAGGTGGCATGAATGGCATGCCGCTCGGCGGCTGATGGCTCAAGTTTGTCGCGCACATGGCCGATAGCCTGTTCAGATTCTCATCACGAGTTCGCTCCATGAACCGCACCGTTCTCACCGAAACCCGATCCCAGCAGGCGCTGCAGTCCTATCTCGATGGGCTGCTGCAGGATGCTGCCATCGAGCTGGCGGATTCGGTCAGTCAGGATGAATTCAAGGCCGCGGTGCTCGAGGAGCAGCTGCGCGATATCCGGCAAAGCCAACCTCCGCGGCTGGAAATCGTGCCGTCCGCGCCGCCGGTTGCCGTCCCCGAGACGGCTCCTGTCGCTCCGCCCCTGGTCGTTGCCGAAGCAGTAGCGGCGCCAGCGGCCCCCGAACCGGTCGTAGAAGTGCTGGTGGCACCGCCGCCTGCCAGCGAACCGCTGGAGGTTCCGGCACAAGCACATCCGGGTTGGGGTGATGAGCCCTTCGAGTGCCTGCTATTCGATGTCGCCGGGCTGACGCTGGCGGTACCGCTGGTGTGTCTGGGTTCCATCTATCCGCTGGCAGGGCAGGAACTGACCCCGCTGTTCGGTCAGCCCAGCTGGTTTCTTGGCATACTGCCGAGCCAGGCGGGCAATCTCAAAGTACTGGATACCGCGCGTTGGGTGATGCCGGACCGTTATCGCGACGATTTTCGTGAGGGCCTGCAGTACGTGATCTCTGTCCAGGGCTACGAGTGGGGGCTGGCGGTGCACCAGGTGAGCCGCTCGATTCGCCTGGACCCTAGCGAGGTGAAGTGGCGCACCCAGCGTAATCAGCGCCCCTGGCTGGCCGGCACGGTGATCGAACACATGTGCGCACTGGTCGACGTGACTGCGCTGGCCGAGCTGATTGCCAGCGGTGCGGTCAAGCATATGCACGACGCGGCGAAGCCGAAAACACATTGACACAACCAACGAGGGGGCCGTGCTTTGCGCGGCCCCACGATAGAATCGACCGCCAAAGCGGTAACTAGAGAAGGTGGGACTATGAAGATGACGTCTGCGCAGGGTTCCGAAGATCCTGTTCTGCAATGGGTGACCTTCCGTCTGGACAACGAGACGTATGGCATCAACGTGATGCAGGTTCAGGAAGTGTTGCGCTATACCGAGATCGCTCCGGTGCCGGGTGCACCTAGCTATGTGCTGGGCATCATCAACCTGCGCGGAAACGTGGTCACGGTCATCGATACCCGCCAGCGCTTCGGTCTGGAGCCGGCGCCGGTGTCGGACAACACCCGCATCGTGATCATCGAAGCCGACCGCCAGGTCATCGGCATCATGGTCGATAGCGTTGCCGAGGTGGTCTACCTCCGCCAGTCCGAGATCGAAACCGCGCCGAACGTGGGCAACGACGAATCCGCCAAGTTCATTCAGGGCGTTTGCAACAAGAACGGCGAGCTGCTGATTCTGGTCGAACTCGACAAGATGATGAGCGAAGAAGAATGGGCCGAGCTTGAGAGCATCTGATACATGCTGATCGCGTCGCTGGTCGCATCGCTGGTTGCGCTGGCCTTCTGCTGTCTGGGACTGCTGGGGTTCTGCCTGTGGCTGCTCAGACGGCAGCGCCTGCTGGCCGAGCAACAGCAGCAGCGTGACGCCAGCAGGGACAAGCGAATCAAGGAGCTGAGCAGCCGTCTGGATGCCTATCTGGAGGGCAGCCTGCGCATGGGCGACGAGCTACGCGAACTGAGCCGTACCGTTGCCCCGTTGCCGGACAAGCTCACTCAGCTGGAGCAGCGCGATCCCAACAACTTCGCGCTGTCCCAGGCCGCCAAGCTGGTCGGCATGGGCGCCAGCATCGACGACCTGACCCAGTCCTGTGGGCTGTCGCAGTCCGAAGCCGAGCTGATGAGCAAGCTGCACAAGGCCCGTCAGAAGCCCTGATCCCGGCTGATCGAGCCCCTCGTCGGCCTGATCGGAACCTCCTGAATCCCCCATATTCCAACACCGTATCGGCTTGGCTTAGCTGAGCGCATCCATGTCCCGGCCTGGGACGAGGAGGGCAAAGATGCGGCGCATACTGGTTGTGCTGTTGGTCGTGGTTTCGTTTGGCGCGCATGCTGCCGAGGCCCCGGACAATGTCGACGGGGCGATGACCGTCAACGTCTTTCAGGCCAAGCGACTGCACGAGCTGGGCGCAGTGTTCATTGACGTCCGTGCTGATCGGGAATGGCTGTGGGGACATGTGGAAGGCGCCGTACATTTCGATCTCGCCAGTGACTTCGTGAGCCTGGCCGGGCCGGAATGGCCCCGCGAGCTGCCGCTGGTGATCTACTGCGACAGCGAAGTCTGCCCGCGCAGCGCGGAAGCGGCGCGCATGGCTGTCAGCTGGGGCTACACGCGGGTGTTCTACTTCCGCTCGGGCTATTTTGCCTGGCAGCTGCACGATTTCCCGCAAATCACCGGAGAAGCCCGGGCGGCCGCCACGCTCAATGCCCAGGCCCACTGAGCAGCGGCAGGTTCGCCGCTGAACCGGAGTCGGACGCTGTCTGAAAACCGGGTGGACACTTGCCCTTGAGGTACCAGGCGAACGCGATGATCTCGGCGATGGTCCGGTACAGGGCCTCGGGAATCTCGTCGCCCAGCTCCAGTCTCGCCAGCAGTTTTACCAGGTCGGCGTTCTCGTAGATCGGCACTTCATGTTCCCGAGCGATCGCAAGAATCGCCTCGGCCAACTCATCGTCACCCTTGGCGCTGAGGCTCGGCGCGTTGACGCCGTCGTAGCTCAGGGCGATGGCTTGGCGCGGCTGCTTGTCTGTCATGCTTTTTCGTCCACGAAACGTTGTTCCAGCGTGGTGCTGGGGCCCTGCGGCGGTGTGCCCTGGCGGCAGCTCAGTTCGCCTACGCTCAGCCCGGCCGCCTGCAAGCGCTCGCGCAGATGAGCTAGTTCCTTGGCGACCAGCTGGGCGGTGGCGCTGCGCTCGGCCCAGAGCTGGCTGGACAGCGTTCCGCGCGTCAATTGGGCCTGAACCTGCAACGGGCCGAGCGGAGCGACGTCGAACGCCAGTTCGATCTTCCACAGCGTATCGCCGCGCTCCTTTTCCTGTCGTTTCGGCTGGTCTTCGCGCTGCAGCTTGATCTGCAGTGGCACGATGTCGCGGTGGTCCCGCATCGGCAATTCCAGCTGCCAGGTGGTGACCATAGTGCCGTCGGGCCCGACCTGTGTCTGCGCCAGGCTGGAAAGCTGGTGGGTCTGGAGCCTCGATACGGCAGCGGCAGCGAGCTTGAGCAGCATTTCCAGATCGGCTTCTTCCTCGAGACCGGGCGGTAACCTGGCCGGCAGCGGAAAGCCGAGCGCGAGCTGACGCGGACTGTTCTGCGCCAGCGAGCCCAGCGCTTGCCGCGCGAAGGCAGGCAGTGCCTGGCCGATGGCGCCGGCCTGCGCTCCCCCCAATGGCGTACTACCCGGCAGATTGGGCATCTGCGCCAGCAGGCGCAGCAGTCCGGCCTTGAGGTCGCTTTGCAGCCCATCGGTATGGCCGGCAAGCAGGCGGGCCTCCAGGAACACGCCGCTCCGAGCCAGCGCTGCTGCCAGCGCCTTGGCGTCGCCCAGCTGCTGCATCTCCGGGATCAGCCCGAGCAGCTTCTCCGCCGCGCCGCGCAGCCCTTCCGGGAGCGCGCCCGGCGCGCCCTGCAGCGCCCTGAATAATCTTTCCAGCGAAGCCTGTCGGTTCTGCTGCGCGCCCAGTTGCTCACCGACATGCAGTTGATCGAGCCGACCGCTCAGTGGCAGAAACGCCAGGGACTGGCTGTCCTTGACCTGCGCCGTCAAAAGACTGCCGAGCGCCAGCGGGTTGGCCGATTCGATGCTGAGTTTCTGCCCGGCAACGGGTGAGTTGAGCAGGCTGACAACGATCTTGAAAGACGTTTGCCCGTCCTCCGTGCGCTGCTGGCTGGTCGCCACGACGCGGCCCTGGATCACGCTGCCTACCGGAAGCTGCTGCAGATCGATCATCGAGGCCGGCTGGCGTCCGGCCGCTTGCGGCGTGGCCAGCAGACGGGTATCGGACAATGCGGTGACGACCAGCGCCGTGCCGGGCGCGGCGGGTTTGTTGCTGCTGACTTCTACCGTGGCCTGGCGTCCGCTGCCCATGGTCAGGCGCAACACCAGGCGGAACGCTTCGGCGGCCTCCCGGATGCTGACCACTTCGGCTTCGATCTGCTCGCCAGCTGCCAGCAGGTTCTGCATCGGCTGCAGCACCTTGAGGGCGAGATCCTGTGCCGCTACAGCCGGACGTGTCGCGCTGGTCGGGGGCAGGGCAGTGGTACTCTTGATCTCGGTCATCTTTCCTCAAATGCTCTTACAACCTTTCGCGTTTGCGGCCCTCGGCACCTGGGGTTGCCATGTATAATTCCGCCCGCCTGGCCCTGATGCCTGAGTATAGCGGCCGGGCCTTTTTCATCTTGAGGTGTCGCCAGCCGTGTCAACTCCCTTTCTCGAAGCTGTAGCGCTCGCCTGCGAGCGGGATTGGCGGCTGTTATTCGACAAGCTCGATCTCCGTCTCGAGCGCGGCGAGATGCTGCAGATATCGGGCCCCAACGGCAGCGGCAAGACCAGCCTGCTACGCCTGCTTTCCGGTTTGATGCAGCCGACCTCCGGCGAGGTGCGGCTCCAGGGGCAGCCGCTGGATGCCCAGCGTGGCGAATTGGCGCGCAACCTGTTGTGGATCGGTCATGCAGCCGGAATCAAGGGGCTGCTGACTGCGGAAGAAAATCTCACCTGGCTCTGCGCTCTGCATCAACCCGCGGGCCGCGACGCGATCTGGCAAGCCCTTGCCGAGGTAGGACTGCGGGGCTTCGAAGACGTGCCCTGTCACACCCTGTCCGCCGGTCAGCAGCGTCGCGTCGGCCTGGCACGGTTGTATCTCTCGCCGCCGCCTTTGTGGATCCTCGATGAACCCTTCACCGCGCTCGACAAGCATGGCGTGGCGCAGTTGGAACGGCATCTGGCAGCCCATTGCGAGCAGGGCGGGCTGGTCGTGCTGACCACCCACCACAGCCTGACGGAGAAGCCCATCGGCTATCGTGAGCTGGATCTGGGGCAGCGGGCCGCATGAGCAGCGTCTTCACTCTCCTGCTGACGCGCGAGACTCGCCTGTTGTTCCGCCGCCCAGCCGAACTGGCCAACCCGCTGGTCTTCTTCGCCATCGTCATCGCGCTGTTTCCTCTGGCGGTCGGGCCGGAAACGCAATTGCTGCAGACGATTTCGCCGGGACTGGTATGGGTTGCCGCGCTGCTTGCGGTTCTGCTTTCGCTGGATGGCCTGTTCCGCAGCGATTTCGAGGATGGTTCCCTGGAGCAGTGGGTCGTTTCGCCGCACCCGCTCGCGCTTCTGGTGCTCGCCAAGGTGCTGGCACACTGGGCATTTTCCGGCTTGGCGTTGGTCTTGCTGGCGCCCCTGCTGGGGTTGATGCTCGGCCTCCCGATTGGGACCATCCCGGTGTTGCTGGTATCGCTGCTGCTGGGAACGCCGATCCTCAGCCTGCTCGGTGCGGTCGGTGCGGCGCTTACGGTTGGGCTCAAGCGCGGCGGTTTGCTGCTGGCGCTGCTGATCCTGCCGCTCTACATCCCGGTACTGATCCTTGGCAGTGGTGCACTGCAGGCGGCGCTGCAAGGCCTGCCGGCGGTCGGACACCTGCTCTGGCTGGCCAGCCTGACCGCGCTGGCCGTTACTCTTGCACCCTTTGCGATAGCCGCCGGGCTGAAGATCAGCGTCGGCGAATAGCGATACCCAGATGGCCGGCATGTGCCGGTCGATGTAACGAATTTCGAGGCCTGATCCATCTGGGCCTCGCTGGACGACGAGTCATCCGATGAACTGGACATGGTTTCACAAGCTGGGCTCACCGAAGTGGTTCTACGAGATCAGCGGGCGCTGGTTGCCCTGGCTGGCCTGGGCAGCCGTGTTGCTGGTCAGCGTCGGCGTGGTCTGGGGCCTGGCGTTCGCTCCCGAGGACTACCAGCAGGGCAACAGCTTCCGGATCATCTACATTCATGTCCCCGCCGCATTCCTGGCCCAGTCCATCTACGTGATGCTCGCCGTCGCCGGCGTGGTGGGGCTGGTCTGGAAGATGAAGCTGGCTGACGTTGCGCTGCAGCAGGCGGCGCCGATCGGCGCGTGGATGACTTTCATCGCACTGCTCACCGGCGCGGTCTGGGGCAAACCGACCTGGGGCGCCTGGTGGGTGTGGGACGCGCGGCTGACCTCGATGCTGATCCTACTGTTCCTGTACTTCGGCATCATTGCGCTGGGCCAGGCAATCAGTAACCGTGACAGCGCGGCCAAGGCCTGTGCGGTGCTGGCGATCGTCGGCGTAGTGAATATCCCGATCATCAAGTACTCGGTGGAGTGGTGGAACACGCTGCACCAGCCAGCGACCTTCAAGGTGACCGAGAAACCGGCCATGCCGATGGAGATGTGGCTGCCGCTGCTGGTGATGGTGATCGGCTTCTATTGCTTCTTCACCGCGGTGCTGCTGATGCGCATGCGCCTGGAAGTGCTGCGCCGCGAGTCGCGTGCAAGCTGGGTGAAGAACGAGGTCAAGGCTCTGGTGGGAAATAACTCGTGAACTTTTCATCCTTCGCCGATTTCATCGCCATGGGCAATCATGGCGTGTACGTCTGGACCGCATACGGCATCAGCCTGGCGGTGCTGATTCTCAACGTTGCGCTGCCCGTACTGGCGCGTCGGCGTTACCTGCAAGATGAGGCGCGTCGTTTGCGCCGGGAGGAGTCGAAGTGAATCCGGTGCGCAAGAAGCGTCTTTTCATCGTCCTGGCGATTCTCGCCGGTGTCGGTATCGCCGTGGCGCTGGCGTTGTCCGCCCTGCAGCAGAACATCAACCTGTTCTACACGCCGTCCCAGATCGCTGCCGGCGAAGCGCCGGAGGGAACCCGAATCCGCGCAGGCGGGCTGGTGGAAGAGGGTTCGGTCAAGCGCACCAACGATTCGCTCAGCGTCGCCTTCCGTGTCACCGATGGCGCCCAGGCGATCACCATCACCTATCAAGGCATCCTCCCGGATCTGTTCCGTGAAGGGCAGGGTATCGTCGCACTGGGTCGGGTCAACGCCGACGGCGTGCTGGTCGCCGACGAGGTCCTGGCCAAGCACGATGAGAACTACATGCCGCCGGAAGTGACCCAGGCGCTGGAGAAGAGCGGCATGATGAAGCATTACGAGGGCGGCAAGCAGGAGTACGCGAAATGATTCCGGAGCTCGGCCATCTGGCAATGATTCTGGCCCTGTGCCTGGCCGTGGTCCAGGCCACGCTGCCGCTGATCGGTGCCTGGCGCGGTGACCGGCAATGGATGGGCCTGGCGCAGCCGGCGGCCTGGGGGCAGTTCGCGTTTCTCGGTTTCTCCTTTGCCTGCCTGACCTACGCCTTCATGGTCGACGATTTCTCCGTCGCCTATGTGGCGCACAACTCCAACAGCGCCTTGCCCTGGTACTACAAGTTCAGTGCCGTGTGGGGTGCCCACGAAGGTTCGCTGCTGCTGTGGGCCTTCATTCTCGCCGGCTGGACCTTCGCGGTGGCGATCTTCTCCCGCCAGCTGCCGGAAGACATGTTGGCGCGCGTGCTCGGTGTGATGGGCCTGATCAGTATCGGTTTTCTGCTGTTCCTGATCGTCACCTCCAATCCGTTCGAGCGGTTGCTGCCGCAGGTGCCGATGGATGGCCGGGACCTCAACCCGCTACTGCAGGACTTCGGTCTGATCGTGCATCCCCCGATGCTCTACATGGGGTACGTCGGTTTCTCGGTTGCCTTCGCCTTCGCTATCGCCGCGCTGCTCGGCGGGCGTCTGGATGCCGCCTGGGCGCGCTGGTCCCGTCCATGGACGCTGGTGGCCTGGGCGTTCCTCGGTCTGGGCATCGCGCTGGGTTCCTGGTGGGCCTATTACGAGCTCGGCTGGGGTGGCTGGTGGTTCTGGGATCCGGTGGAAAATGCCTCGTTCATGCCCTGGCTGGTCGGTACCGCGTTGATCCACTCGCTGGCCGTTACGGAGAAACGCGGCGTCTTCAAGAGCTGGACGGTGCTGCTGGCGATCGCGGCCTTCTCGTTGAGCCTGCTCGGCACCTTCCTCGTTCGCTCCGGTGTACTCACTTCCGTTCACGCCTTCGCCACCGATCCTGAGCGCGGCGTGTTCATCCTGGTGTTCCTGCTGATGGTGGTCGGTGGCTCGCTGACCCTGTTCGCCCTGCGCGCGCCGGTGGTCAAGAGTCAGGTCGGCTTCGGCCTCTGGTCGCGCGAAACCCTGCTGCTGGTCAACAACCTGCTGCTCGTCGTGGCGACCGCGATGATCCTGCTGGGTACGCTGTATCCGCTGCTGCTGGATGCCCTGTCTGGCGCCAAGCTGTCGGTCGGGCCGCCGTACTTCAATGCCATGTTCGTGCCGTTGATGGCCGCGCTGATGCTTACGCTGGGTGTCGGGATCATGGTGCGCTGGAAGGACACGCCGGTGAAGTGGTTGCTCGGCATGCTCACGCCGGTGCTGATTACCAGCGTGGTACTCGGCGGGCTCGGCTCGCTGCTGTTCGGTGACTTCAACTGGGCCGTGCTCGCGGTATCCCTGCTGGCGGCATGGGTGGTCATCGCCAGCGTCCGCGATCTGCTCGACAAGACCCGCCACAAGGGCCTGTTGAAGGGGGCACGGAGCCTTGCACCGAGTTATTGGGGCATGCACCTGGCGCACCTGGGCCTCGCTGTCTGTGCGATCGGTGTGGTGTTGACCAGCCATCAGAGCTCCGAGCGTGACCTGCGCCTGGCGCCGGGCGAGTCGCTGTCGCTGGGTGGTTACGAGTTCGTCTTCGAGGGGGCGGTGCACCATGAGGGGCCGAACTTCACCTCGGACAAGGCCACCATCCGGGTTTTCGACGGTGACAAGCAGATCGCCACCCTGCATCCGGAGAAGCGCCTGTACACCGTGCAGCAGATGCCGATGACCGAGGCGGGCATCGACGCCGGCTTCACTCGCGACCTCTATGTGGCCCTCGGCGAGCCGCTGGGCGACGGTGCCTGGGCAGTGCGCGTGCATATCAAGCCGTTCGTGCGCTGGATCTGGTTGGGTGCGCTGATGATGGGCCTGGGCGGTGCCCTGGCCGCCAGTGATCGTCGTTATCGTGTCAAGGTAAAGACCCGCGTGCGCGAAGCATTGGGTATGGCGGCGCAAGGAGCCTGATGTGAAAAGACTGCTGATGTTGCTGCCACTGGCGATCTTTCTGGTGGTGGCAGTGTTCCTCTACCGGGGGCTTTTTCTCGATCCGTCCGAGCTGCCTTCGGCGCTGATCGGCAAGCCGCTGCCCGCGTTCTCGCTGCCCTCGGTGGAAGATGAGCAGCGCCTGATCACCGACGCAGATCTCAAGGGCAAACCCGCACTGGTCAACGTCTGGGCAACCTGGTGTGTTGCCTGCAAGGTCGAACACCCGGTACTCAATCGCCTGGCCGCGCAGGGCGTGGTCATCCATGGCGTCAACTACAAGGATGACAACGCAGCGGCGCAGAAATGGCTGAAGGAATTTCACGATCCCTACCAGCTGAACATTCGTGACGAGCGCGGCAGCCTGGGCCTGGACCTGGGCGTATACGGCGCGCCCGAGACCTTCCTGGTCGACAAGCAGGGCGTCATCCGTCACAAGTTCGTCGGCGTGATCGATGATCGTGTCTGGCGCGAGCAGCTCGCAGCGCTCTATCAGGAGTTGGTGGACGAATGAAACGATTGATCCACGCTGCGCTGCTGGGGCTGTTCCTGGTTTCCACGGCCCAGGCAGCGATCGACACCTACGAGTTTCGCGATGAGGCCGAACGCGAGCGCTACCGGACGTTGACCGAAGAGCTGCGTTGTCCGAAGTGCCAGAACCAGAACATCGCCGATTCCAACGCGCCCATCGCGATGGATCTGCGCCAGGAAATCTTCCGCATGCTGGAGGAGGGGCAGAGCAACGACCAGATCGTCGATTACCTGGTGGACCGTTACGGCGACTTCGTTCGTTACAACCCGCCGGTGAATGCGAAGACTCTGCTGCTCTGGTACGGCCCGGCGGGCCTGCTGGTGCTGGGCTTCGGTGTTCTGGCCGTGATCCTGGTACGTCGCCGTCGCGTCGAGAAGGCGCCTGCATCGAACACCCTTTCCGAGACCGAGCGCGAGCGTCTCGCCAAGCTGCTGGATAAAAAAGACTCATGACCGATTTCTGGATAGCCGCCAGCGCTTTGCTGCTGGTGGCGCTGGCCTTCCTGCTGCTCCCCATCCTGCGTGGTCGTCGTGCCCAGGCCGAAGAAGACCGTACGGCGCTCAACGTTGCGCTCTACGAGGAGCGCCTGGCTGAACTCACCGCCCAGCACGCGGCGGGAACACTGAGCGATGCCCAGCTCGAGGCGGGGCGCGCGGACGCGGCGCGCGAGTTGTTGGAAGACACCGAAAACAGCGACAGCCCCAAAATCGCCAAGTTGGGTCGTAGCGTGCCGCTTATCGCAGCCGTGCTGGTGCCCCTGGTGGGCTATGGGCTGTACATGCACTGGGGGGCTAGCGACAAGGTGCAGATGGCTCGTCAGTTCTCGGAACAGCCACGCACCGTCGAGGAAATGACGGCTCATCTCGAGCAGGCCGTGAAGGAGCAGCCCGATTCGGCCGAAGCCTGGTACTTCCTCGGGCGCACCTACATGAATCAGGAGCGCCCGGCCGATGCGGCCAAGGCATTCGCGCGCGTGGTAGAGCTTGCCGGACGCCAGCCCGAACTGCTTGGCCAGTGGGCTCAGGCGCAATACTTCGCCGGCGATCGGCAGTGGTCGGAACAGCTGCAGGCGCTTACCGATGAGGCGCTGCAGGCTGATCCGCAGGAACTGACCAGTCTCGGCCTGCTCGGTATCGCGGCATACGAGGAAGGTCGCTATCAGGATGCCGTGCGCTTCTGGGAGCAGCTGGTGGCTGCGTTGCCCGAGAACGATCCATCTCGCGAAGCCATCCGCGGCGGCATCGAACGCGCCAGGCAGCAGGTCGACGGCGGTTCCGGCAACGCTGAAGCAGGTGAGGCTCCGGCTGCGGCGAGCACGCAGGCCGCTGCGCTGCAAATCCAGGTGCAGCTGGATCCGAAGGTGGCGGAAACGGTGTCGCCCGAGGACAGTGTTTTCGTTTTTGCCCGGGCAGTGAACGGACCGCCGGTTCCGCTGGCGGCCAAGCGCCTGACGGTCGGTGATCTTCCGGCGACCGTCACGCTGAGCGACGCCGATGCGATGGTGCCGTCCCTCAAGATCTCCAGCGTCGAGCAGGTGACGGTGATGGCGCGGGTTTCTCGTACGGGTGACGCAACAAAGGGTGAGTGGATGGGTCAAAGCGAGGCGCTCGAGACTCGCGGTGATAAAAACGCCGTGCGGTTGACGATTGATCGCGCCGAGGCGCCCTGATCCCAGTAGAGGTGGAGATGAACCTGAAGCCATCAGCGAACCCGCTTGCTCCCGCGCGCATTGTTCTGCGGGCCGCGCTGATTGGTTTGACGCTGTTGCTCGGCGCCTGTGCTGGGAATCCGTACGATTCCGCACCGCAGGCACCAGCACCTGCACCGGTTCCGCGGGCACCGGAGCCCTCCGGTCCGGTCATCGCGCCACCGCCTATCAAGGCGCCACCGGCACCCAGGGCTCCAGCCACGCAGAGAAGCCATCCGCGCTACGCGCCGCCGCCGCACGTGGCGGCTCATTGGGACAATCGCCTGGGTGTCTATGTGGTGGAGGGGCGCGAGCTGTACTATCGCGAGCGCCTTTACTATCGCTGGGATGGCGACTGGTTCTGCGCGGCGCGCCCGGATGGCCCTTGGGAACCGGTTGCACCGCCCAGCGTGCCGCCGGGGTTGCGTGAACGCTACTGAGCTGCACGCCGAGGCAGTCTTTTTGCCGTTCGGTCTAAAGGCTGAGCGTCGATTGCCGATAAGGATTCAGCACCGTTGCTTTGCAACGTATCCGCTGGCTCGGCAAGACCGCCGCATCGGGCTCAGGCCCCGGAGTCGAACATGAATGCTTCCGTCAAGCGCCTAGAACAAACCGGCACCGCACTGCGCGACGCGCTGACGCAGCAGGATTGGTCGGCCATCGGCATGCTCGACCGCGAGTGCCGCAGCGCTGTCGATGAGGCGATGCGCGAACATCAGCGTGATGATGGAGCTGTCCGGCAACGTTTGCAGGAGCTGCTCGATCTCTATCGCGAACTGGTCATGACCTGCCAGATCGAACAGGCCAGGGTGGCAGGCGAACTGCGTCAGCTCAATCAGTCGCAGCAGGGCGCCAAGGTCTACCAGCTGTTCGGTTGAATGCCGAACGCAACATGCTTGTGTGCATCGTTCCCGACCGTCCTCGGCTCAGCATGGGCCAGTCACGACCTCTCGCTTTTTATCATTACAAAGTATGTGGCATTATGTCGCCAGTGCCGCGTTGGCGGTCATCTGTTTGACGCGTACTGCTCGGTAAAACCCTATCTTGTCCACGATCTTGCGCGCAACTGACCGGTTGAGCTGCTGGGCGTTTCACAACACTCTGATTTTCGGCTCGTTCTTTGGTCGTTAATTCACGCCATAAATTTGACTCAGTTCATTTTTTCATTAATCTACGTTTCATCTGCCATGAAGTGTGATCGCCTTTATTTCCATGGATGCGAGCGCAGGCTTTCTTTCAGCCTCTAAAGAGCCCTATAAACAAGATGTGGCGTGAAACCAAGATTTTGTTGATAGATGATGATCGTGACCGTCGGCGGGATTTGACGGTCATTCTGAATTTTCTCAGTGAGGATCATCTGGCTTGCTCCAGCAGTGAATGGCAGGACGCTGTCGCCGGCCTCGAGTCCAGTCGAGTCGTGAATGGCGTCATGCTGGGGGATGTGACCACCAGGGGTGGCGCCATCGAGCTGATCAAGCAGATGAGCAAATGGGATGAGAACGTCCCGTTGATGCTGATTGGCGAGCCGGCACCGGCCGACTGGCCCGAGGAGATTCGACGCCGGGTCCTCACCAGCCTGGAAATGCCGCCCAGCTACAACAAGCTGCTCGACTCGCTGCACCGTGCGCAGATCTACCGCGAAATGTACGAGTCCAAGACGCGCGGCCGGCAGCGCGAACCCAATCTTTTCCGCAGCCTGGTTGGCACCAGCCGAGCGGTGCAGCATGTCCGTCAGATGATGGAGCAGGTCGCCGATACGGAGGCCAGCGTGCTGATCCTCGGCGAATCCGGTACCGGCAAGGAGGTGGTCGCGCGTAACCTGCACTACCATTCCAAGCGGCGCCAGGGGCCGTTCGTTCCAGTCAATTGCGGTGCTATCCCGGCAGAATTGCTGGAAAGCGAACTGTTCGGACACGAAAAAGGCGCCTTTACCGGCGCGATCACCGCACGGGCAGGGCGCTTCGAGCTGGCCGAGGGCGGTACGCTGTTCCTCGACGAAATCGGCGACATGCCGTTACCCATGCAGGTCAAGCTTCTTCGTGTACTGCAGGAGCGCACATTCGAGCGCGTCGGCAGCAACCGCACGCAGAATGCCGATGTTCGGATCATTGCCGCGACCCACAAGGATCTGGAAAAGATGATCGAAGAGGGGACCTTCCGTGAGGACCTCTACTATCGCCTGAACGTCTTCCCGATCGAAATGGCGCCGCTGCGCGAGCGTGTGGAAGACATCCCACTGCTGATGAACGAGCTGATTTCGCGCATGGAGCACGAGAAGCGCGGCTCCATCAGGTTCAACTCGGCTGCCATCATGTCGCTCTGCCGGCACGACTGGCCAGGTAACGTTCGCGAATTGGCCAACCTCGTCGAACGCATGGCGATCATGCATCCTTACGGTGTGATCGGTGTAATGGAGCTGCCGAAGAAGTTCCGGCACGTTGATGATGACGACGAGCAGTACGCAACCAGTCTGCATGACGAGATGGAAGAGCGTGCCGCCATCAGCGCGCCGATGGTGGTGCCTGAGGCCCAGGCCATGCTCCCTGTCGAAGGGCTGGACCTGAAGGAGTACCTCGGCAATCTTGAACAGGGGCTGATCCATCAGGCGCTCGAAGACGCTGGTGGTGTGGTTGCCCGTGCCGCGGAGCGGCTGCGCATCCGGCGGACCACGCTGGTGGAGAAAATGCGCAAATATGGAATGAACCGCCGCGACGACGAACTGGGCGAGTAGTATTCGTGCATGACAAAGGCCGCCTTCGGGTGGCCTTTTGCGTTTCTGGGACGCATCAGCGGATGACGCCGCCGGGCATGAACCTTGCTGGTTTCACTTCACCGACCATCTTTTGACAGGCGCAAGTGAATCAGTGAAGTTCGTCACCAGGCCGTCCATAGCGTCCTTTGAGCCCACCGATGCGGTGGACCTCACAGGCTCGCTCAAGCGTTTCCGAGAACTCGCCGGGCAGCTGGGCGAGTCCGAGGGGCTTTTGCAGGCACACGTCGCTGAGCTCCGGGACCAGCTCGCCGAGGCGGGGGCGCAGCGTCGCCACGAGCTCGAGGAGAAGGAGCGGCTCGCTCAACGACTGCGAAACGTGCTTGACCTGCTTCCGGGCGGCGTGATCGTCATCGATGGCCAAGGGGTGGTGCGCGACGCCAATCCTGTGGCCTTGGAGCTTCTGGGTGAGCCCCTGGTGGGTGTCAACTGGCGCGACGTCATCGTCCGCAGTTTCGCCCCGCGCAAGGATGATGGCCATGAGATTTCCCTGCGCAACGGACGCCGTCTGTCGATCGCTACTCGTTCTCTCAGCGGCGAGCCCGGCCAGTTGGTGCTGTTGACCGACCTTACCGAAACCCGGCGTCTGCAGGATCAGTTGGCGCGCCATGAGCGCTTGTCGTCCCTGGGGCGAATGGTGGCATCGCTAGCCCATCAGATTCGCACACCGCTTTCCACCGCGCTGCTGTATGCAAGCCACCTTGAGCAAGGTGGCCTGAGCGAGCAACAGCAGCAACGTTTCGCCGGCAGTCTGAAAGCGCGCCTGCACGAGCTGGAGCACCAGGTTCGCGACATGCTGGTGTTCGCCCGGGGCGATCTGCCGCTGAACGACCGCGTGACCCCGGCCGAGCTACTGTCCGCTCTTCGCGCGGCGGCGGAGCCGAAACTGGGCGATGTCGCCGTGCGCTGGCAGAACGATGCGCAAGGCGGCGAGCTTCTTTGCAACCGCGACACACTGGTCGGCGCGCTGCTCAACCTTGTCGAGAACGCCTTGCAGGCCTGCAGTGGCGCATGTCGTTTGAAGATTCATCTGTATCGGCGTGATGCCACGCTGCGCCTGTGCATCAGCGATAACGGCCGCGGCATAGAGGCTGGCGTCCTGGGGCGGTTGGGCGAGCCGTTCTTCACTACCCGGGACAATGGGACCGGCCTCGGGCTTGCGGTCGCGAAGGCTGTCGCCCGTGCCCATCAAGGCGAGCTGCGCCTGTGTTCCCGGCCAGGTCGTGGCACTTGCGTCATCGTTGCGTTGCCGTTGATTCCTATCGTTCAGAAGGTCGTGTGAGCTGATGGCTGCGAAAGTACTGCTGGTCGAAGATGACCCATCTCTGCGAGAAGCACTGGGTATCACGCTCGAACTGGGCGGCTATGCACATCGTGCCGTCGACTGCGGCGAAGCCGCACTCATCGCACTGGAACAGGAGACCTTTGGTCTGGTCATCAGCGACGTGAACATGCCGGGTATGGATGGCCATGAGCTGCTCGCCTCGATTCGCAAACGTTATCCGCAGATTCCGGTGCTGCTGATGACGGCCTTTGGCGCTGTGGCGAAGGCGGTGGACGCGATGCGTCAGGGGGCGGTCGATTACCTCGTCAAGCCCTTCGAGCCCGGCACGCTGCTCGAACTGCTGGGTCGCCACGTCAACGGCGCCCTCGGTCCGCTGGAGGCACAGGGTCCGGTCGCCTGCGAGCCGTCCAGCCAGCGGCTGCTGGATCTTGCTGCGCGCGTGGCGCAAAGCGACTCGACGGTGCTCATTTCCGGCGAGTCGGGTACCGGCAAGGAAGTGCTGGCACGTTATATCCACCAGCGCTCGCCGCGTGGCGCAAAGCCGTTCATCGCCATCAACTGCGCCGCTATTCCGGACAACATGCTGGAGGCGACGCTGTTCGGCCACGAAAAGGGCGCCTTCACCGGGGCCATCGCCAGTCAGCCTGGCAAGTTCGAGCAGGCCGATGGCGGTACGCTGCTGCTCGACGAGATTTCCGAGATGCCGCTCGCGCTGCAGGCCAAGCTGTTGCGGGTGCTGCAGGAGCGCGAGGTGGAGCGGGTTGGCGGGCGAAGGTCGATTGCCCTGGATATCCGGGTGCTTGCGACCACCAACCGCGATCTGGCCGCTGAGGTGGCCGCCGGGCGCTTCCGCGAAGACCTGTTCTATCGATTGTCCGTTTTTCCCCTGGCCTGGCCGCCGCTGCGCGAGCGTCCGGCCGATATCCTGCCGCTGGCCGAGCGCCTGCTGGCGGGCCATGCCCGAAAGATGCGACAGATACCGGCTCGGCTGTCGTCGGCGGCGCAACGCTGCCTGCTCGAACACGGCTGGCCGGGTAACGTGCGTGAACTGGACAATGCCATTCAGCGTGCGCTGATCCTTCAGCAGGGCGGTGTCATTCAGCCCGAAGATCTCTGCCTGCTCGGCTCTGCTGGTGCTGTCGGTGCGCCGCTTGCCAGTAATCCAGCGCCACTGCCGAGCGAGGCCTCTGCCGCTGATGGCGAAGTCGGTTCCGCCTTGGGTGATGATCTGCGGCGGCGCGAATTCCAGTTGATCATTGACACGCTGCGCGCCGAACGCGGGCGTCGCAAGGAGACCGCCGACCGGCTGGGCATCAGTGCGCGAACCTTGCGCTACAAGCTGGCACAGATGCGCGACGCCGGGGTCGATGTGGAAGCGTTGCTCTACGCCAGCTGAGCCGGGGGCGCAATGGCTCTGCTAAGCTGCGGCTTTCATGCAGCGGAGGCGCGCAGGTGCACCAGAACTTCTGGCAAGAACGTTGGGCTCGCAACGAAATCGGTTTTCACCTCGAAGACGTGCATCCTGGCTTGCGCCGTCACTGGCCGCGGCTGGCTTTGCCCGAGGATGCAGCTGTGCTGGTGCCGCTGTGTGGCAAGAGCCTGGACCTGGCCTGGCTCGCAGGGCAGGGCCATCGCGTACTGGGGGTGGAGCTGAGCCAGAAAGCCGTCGAGGCGTTTTTCGCCGAGCAAGGTCTGGAGGCGGAGATTTCGCAGGTCGGCGCATTCAAAGTCTATCGATCCGGCAGGCTTGAGATCCGTTGTGGCGATTTCTTTGCGCTGGCGGCGCAAGACGTTGCCGACTGCCGGGGCGTTTACGATCGCGCCGCGCTGATTGCGCTGCCGCCGGCGATGCGCCAGCGCTACGCCGCGTTGCTGACGAACATTCTGCCGGCCGGCTGCCAGCAATTGCTGGTTACGCTCGATTACGACCAGGCGGAAATGGATGGCCCACCATTCGCTGTCAGCCGGGCGGAAGTGAGCACGTTGTATGACGGCGCGTGGGACGTGCAGCAGCTGGAGGCCAAGGAAGTGCTGGAGCGCAATCCGAAGATGCGTGAGCGTGGGCTGCAGCGCCTGCAAGAACAGTTTTACCGGCTGCAACGGCGGGATTGACCGCCGTTGCCGCTCGCTGCGCTCAGCTGTCCGCCTGGAGTCTGCGGATAAAGGTGTCGGCCTCGTCGATGGCGCGCTGCATGTCCGCCATCAACTGGTCGACATTGCCTTGCAGCGTGCGGTACTCGCCATGCAGGGCGCTGATCGCGCGCGCATTGAGGTTGTGCTTGAGAAACAGCACCTGATCGCGCAGTACGCTGAGCACCGGCTCGATGCGTTGTTCGGCTGCCTTCATGCGTTGCAGCAGCGTCCGGTATTCGGCGCGGGTACGGCTCAGCTCCTTCGCACTGGCAGCCTTCAGGCTGGCATTGCTGTACTGCTTCAGTTCGCTCTCCCATTCCTTGAAAAGCGCATTGGCGACGTCTTCCACCGCGTCGATGCGGGCCCGCACATCCCGGGCGCTGGCGACGCTCGCTTCGTACTGTCGGTTCAGTGCGTCATAGCGCTTCTCCAGGTCGCCGCCTTTGACCTCGACCACGCTGCGATAGCGCTCCAACGCATCCTTGAACTGCTCCTTGGCGGCTTGCTGCGAGTCGCGTGCGTCCTCCACCCGGTCGACCAGGATGTCACGCTTGTGGATGCCGGCTTTTTCCATTGCGGAGTAATAGGCACTCTGGCAGCCAGCGAGGGCGAGCAGGGCGCAGCAGACGAAGATGAGGCGGCGCATGGCGATTCCTTCTATGCGGAGTTGAATCTGCATAGACAAACGAAAAGGGCGACTTGCGTCGCCCCGGTACCACTCGGTCGATCTCAGCCACGCTGACGCAGGGCTTCGATGCGATCCTCCAGAGAGGGATGGGTCATGAACAGGCCGGCCATGCCGTGCTTGAGCGAGCCGTTGATGCCGAACGCCTTGAGCGAATCGGGCATGTGCACCGGCAGGCCCTGTTCAGCCCGCAGGCGCTGCAGGGCGCCGATCATGGCGCTGGTGCCGGCCAGTTGCGCGCCGGCTTCGTCGGCGCGGTACTCACGCTTGCGCGAGAACCACATGACGATGATGCTGGCAAGGATGCCCAGTACCAGTTCGGCGAAGATCGTCGCGACGAAGTAGCCGATGCCATGGCCGTCCTCGTTCTTGAGGATCGCCTTGTCGACGAAGTTGCCGAAGATTCGTGCAAAGAACATGACGAAGGTGTTCACAACGCCCTGGATCAGCGCCAGGGTGACCATGTCGCCATTGGCCACGTGGCCGATTTCATGCGCCAGCACTGCGCGCACTTCATCCGGGGAGAAACGTTCGAGCAGGCCCTGGCTGACGGCTACCAGCGCGTCGTTGCGATTCCATCCGGTGGCGAAGGCGTTGGCCTCGTAGGCCGGGAAGATGCCGACCTCGGGCATCTTGATGCCGGCTTCGCGCGACAGTTGCTCGACGGTCTGCAGCAGCCACTGCTCATGGCGGGTGCGCGGCTGGCTGATGATCTCCGTGCGTGTGCTCATCTTCGCCATCCACTTGGAGATGAACAGCGAAATCAGCGATCCCGCAAAGCCGAACACCGCACAGAAGACCAGCAGGCTGCCATAGTTCTGGCCGGTGTAGCGATCGACCCCGAGCAGCTTCAGGGTGATGCTGGCGATGACCAGGACCGCAAGGTTGGTGGCCAGGAACAAGAAAATGCGCATCATGTTGCGGCAGACTCCAGGGTAGGATTTGAAGAACGATAGGCTATATAAGGTGCGCCCTTGAGCTATTCAACCGAGCGACTATTTCAAGCTATGTCGCTTGTGCGCCAAGGCTGGAGTGCAGCGGCGAGCCGGTGTCGTTTTCGAACAGCAAGCGGGCAAGATGGGCGATGCGCTCGCTGTGGCCGCTTTTCAGTGCGTCGCGAAGCTGATGGGCGAGACTGGCCTGGATGCGCAGTACGCTGGGAGGCAGGCTGCGGTCGCCCGCCAGGTATCCGGGGACGGCGCGGGTCAGGCGAATGAAACCCTTCTCGGTCAGCACGGCCTGGTCCAGTGCGAGGAACTGGATGGTGCTCTCGAAGCGCAGATAGCCTTCGTCGGCCAGCCAGAGCAGGGCGCCCAGGCAGCTCTGGTGGCGTTTGGAGGGCAGGCCGAACTCGTCCGGCTCTTCCCGGCCTATCAGGTCTTCCACATACAGCGCGATCTTCCGTGGAAACGCCTGATACAACGCGAGCAGACCGCCCGCGGCGTCCTTGTAGAAGTCGTCTATCTGCAGATCCATTCGGTTACTGCTGGTAGGTCTTGAGGAAGTTGCCGATGCGTCCGATCGCCTGCTCCAGGTCATCCACGCGCGGCAGGGTTACCACCCGGAAGTGATCCGGCCACGGCCAGTTGAATGCCGTGCCCTGGACGATCAGCAGTTTCTCGGAAAGCAGCAGGTCGAGCACGAACTTCTCGTCGTTGTGAATCGGGCAGATCTTCGGATCGATGCGCGGGAACGCATACAGCGCGCCCATGGGCTTGACGCAGCTGATGCCGGGAATGTCGTTGAGCAGCTCCCAGGTGCGGTTGCGCTGCTCGAGCAGCCGACCCGGCGGCAGGACCAGGTCATTGATGCTCTGATAGCCGCCCAGTGCCGTCTGAATCGCATGCTGCGACGGCACGTTGGCGCACAGGCGCATGTTGGCAAGGATATCCAGGCCTTCGATATAACTCTGGGCCTTGTGTTTGGGGCCGGAGATGGCCACCCAGCCGGAGCGGAAGCCGGCGACACGATAGGACTTGGACAGGCCGTTGAAGGTCAGGCAGAGCACGTCCGGCGCCAGCGAGGCGGTGGAGATGTGCACCGCGGCGTCATAGAGAATCTTGTCGTAGATCTCGTCGGAGAACAGCACCAGCTTGTGCTGGCGAGCCAGCTCCACCATGCCTTCCAGGACTTCCTTCGGATAGACCGCGCCGGTGGGGTTGTTCGGGTTGATCAGGACCAGCGCCTTGGTGTTTGGCGTGATCTTGGCCTTGATGTCGGCCAGGTCGGGCCACCAGTTGGCCTGTTCGTCGCAGAGGTAATGCACCGGCTTGCCGCCGGCCAGGCTCACGGCGGCCGTCCAGAGCGGATAGTCCGGAGCGGGGATCAGCACTTCGTCGCCGTTGTTGAGCAACGCCTGCATGGACATCACGATCAGCTCGGACACGCCGTTGCCGAGATAGATGTCCTCGATGCCGATGCCTTCCACCTGCTTTTGCTGGTAGTACTGCATGATCGCCTTGCGGGCGCTGAACAGGCCTTTCGAGTCGCTGTAGCCCTGGGCAGTCGGCAGGTTGCGGATCACGTCCTGGAGAATTTCCTCCGGAGCTTCGAAACCGAACGGCGCCGGGTTGCCGATGTTCAGCTTGAGGATGCGATGGCCTTCCTCTTCCAGGCGTTTGGCGTGCTTGAGCACTGGCCCACGGATGTCGTAACAGACATTGGCGAGCTTGTTCGATTTGCTGACCTGCATGATCCTGAGTGTCCCGAAGTGAAAACGTGCCAGTTCCGGAAATGGCTGGTCACGTTTGGCATGAACCCGGGCGCCTTGGCAGTCGGAAACCCCGCTGCCAGACTAGGCGTCGAAGAGGGAGGCATGATACGTGCGGCCCGACCACCGGAAAAGGTACAGATCGGCCTTTTTTATATAGCGTGCTGTTGCGCTTCGTGTGCGTTCCAAACAACCGGTGCGCCATGTCGTGGCCATGGGACGAAACGCGAACAGACCCCGAGGAGGCTACCGATGGACAAGCTGGAAAAACCGCTCGACGCCTGGCGTGAGGAGCTGTCCGATGAGCAGTTCCAGATCTGCCGGCTCGGCGCCACCGAGCGCCCCTTCACCGGCAAGTACAACGACACCCGGACGCCGGGCGTCTACCATTGCGTCTGCTGTGATGCGCCACTGTTCGATGCCGATGCCAAGTTCGACTCCGGCTGTGGCTGGCCCAGCTATTTCCAGCCGGTAAGCGATACGGCGATCGCCAGCCTGGATGACTTCAGTCATGGCATGCACCGGATCGAGGTCAGGTGCGCTCGCTGCGACGCCCACCTGGGGCATGTGTTCCCCGATGGCCCTAAACCGACCGGTCTGCGCTATTGCATCAATTCGGCCTCGCTCGACTTGAAGCCCCGCGAAGCCTGAGCCGCAAGGAACCAGCATGCGCGATCCTCTGTTAGATATTCCCTGCGTCACCATCGACGGCGAGCACAAGACGCTCGCCGATTTCGATGCCAAGGTGCTGCTCGTGGTGAACACCGCCAGCCAATGTGGTTTCACGCCCCAGTACAAGGGATTGGAGGAGCTCTGGCAGCGCTACGGCGAGCGTGGCCTGGTCGTGCTCGGTTTTCCGTGCAACCAGTTCGGCGGACAGGAGCCGGATAGCGAGGCGCAGATCGCCACCTTCTGCGAGCGCCGGTTCGGCGTGTCCTTCCCGTTGTTCGCCAAGGTCGAGGTCAATGGCGGCGACGCCCATCCGCTGTTCATCGAGCTGAAGAAGCGCGCGCCCGGCCTGCTGGGCAGCAAGGCGATCAAGTGGAATTTCACCAAGTTCCTCATCTCCGATCAGGGGCGCACGGTGCGGCGCTATTCCTCGCGTACCGCGCCGCAGGCGCTGGCGGCGGATATCGAGGCGCTGCTCTGAACCACGAGCGGCGCGGAATCGATAGCTTTTGCAGGCGTTGATGTCTGGTCCGGCTTCGGCCGGACTTTTTCTGTTTTGGAGTCAATCATGGATGTCGAGTTGAAAGCCTTCCTGCAGCGTGCCGAAGGCCTGTTGGCGCGTATCGAGCCGTTGCTGCCCGCGCAGCCGCCCGTTATCGATTGGGAGCATACGCTGGCGGCGCGCTGGCAGCGTGACGGCCGAAGCGGCTATCTGGCGCCGCTCGAGGTCAATCTCGATCTGCGTCTGGACGACCTGATCGGCATCGACCGGCAGCGTGATCTGCTGGCTGCCAATACCCAGCAGTTCGTCGATGGCCTGCCCGCCAATCACGTCTTGCTCTGGGGCGCCCGTGGTACTGGAAAATCGTCGCTGATTCGCGCTCTGTTGGCCGAGTACGCCGGCCGTGGGCTGCGCCTGATCGAGATCGAGCGCGACCATCTAGCGGATCTGCCGCGCGTTGTGGAGCTGCTGTCAGGGCAGCGTCAGGCCTTCGTGCTGTTCTGCGACGACCTGTCCTTCGAGGCCGGCGAGGGTGACTACCGGGTGCTCAAGAGTGTGCTCGACGGTTCCCTGGAGCGTGCGCCGGAGAACGTGCTGCTGTATGCCACGTCGAACCGCCGTCACCTGGTGCCGGAGCGCCAGAGCGACAACGAGAACTGGCAGATGGTGGACGGCGAGCTGCATCCGAACGAGGCGGTGGAGGACAAGATTGCCTTGTCCGATCGTTTCGGCCTCTGGTTGTCGTTCTATCCCTTCAGCCAGCAGCACTACCTCAGTGTGGTGCGCCACTGGATCGATTCGCTGGCAGGCAAGGCGCGCCTGCAATGGGATTGGGACGAAGCGCTGGAAAAGGACGCGATTTGCTGGGCCACCGGACGCGGCAATCGCAATGGACGCTGCGCGTATCAGTACGCCCGTCAGTGGGTGGGCGCACGTTTGCTCGACGCGCGGCGCTAACTGACGTTGGTAGCTTGTCGAGCCCGCCGCAGCTGTTGCGGCGGGCCCGATGCCGGCCGACCCTACACCGTCGCGGCCTTGCCCATCTCCTGCAGCTTGGCATTCATGCGTTGCTCGCCCGGCAGCAGGCTATCGATGGCGGGGCGCGCCAGCATGCGCGCATGGTGTGCAGCCAGCCCCGGCCAGCGCTGGGCATCGAGCTGTTCGCCGCCGTGGCTCATGTTGATCAGCTGACAGGTCACGGCGATGTCCGCCATGGATAACCGGTCGCAGACGAAGAAAGCGTTGTCGCCGAGCTGCTGCTCGAGGTAGTCGAAATGAGGCGGCAGCTTCTGCTGCATCGCTGTCTGCACCGCCTCTTCGTTGCACGGCTGGCCGGCGGTCGGCTTGAGAATTCGGTTGCGAAACACGGTGAAGGTGGTCAACGGCGCCAGCTCGTAATCCGCGTATTTCTCGAGCCAGCGCACCTGGCCGCGCGCCTGGGCGCTGTCGCCGTACAGGGTTGGCGTGGCGGGATAGGCTTCTTCGAGGTACTGGCAGATCACGCTGGAGTCGGCGAGGGTGCAGTCACCATCCTTGAGCGCGGGAATACGTCCCAGCGGGTTGATGGCGTAGTACCAGTCTGGCGGGGTGAAGGGCATCACCGTTTCAAGCTGATAGTCGAGTCCCTTTTCCTGCAGGCACAGCCGTACCTTGCGGACGAAGGGGGAGAGGGGCACGCCGTACAGGGTCACAGACATCATCGTCCTCCGCGGTGGATTCGTTCTTGTTATGAGCTGTCGCCGGTGATGCGATCAGTAGACGTTGTTCTTCTTCCAGAGGTCGTCGTCGTCGAATGCCTTCATGCCTTCGGCCAGCTCGCTCGACTCGTCGGCCTTGGGCACCTCGTTCTTCAGCACCAGTGCGTTGGCATGCTCCAGCAGGGCCTCCAGCTGTTTCAGTTGAGCCTGGTAAGGCGCCGGTGCCGGCTGCCGTCGAATGTGCTGGACGCCTCGTTCGAAGGCCAGGCGTGCACGCTGCGGCTGGTTCTGCTGCAACGCCTGCTTGCCCAGGTTAGTGAAGAACTCGATGTGCAGGATGGCCAGCATCCGCTGGATATCCTGTACCCAGCGCTTGGCCTCGGCTTGTTCCAGGAGGCCTTCCTTGGTGGCGCGCACGATCTGGGCGTGGAGATCCTCGAGCATGAAGCGGCTCTCCTTGGCCTGGGCCTCGGTGAGGATCTGCCGGGGCGGATTGCGCACTTCGATCGCCTCACCCTTCGCCACGTCTGCGCGCAATGTCTGAAGGCGGGCCGCCAGTTTGTCGTTGCCCTTGTCCAGCGGCTGCAGGCGCTCGCTGAGCGCCAGCTCGAGGCGGGTGAGCAACAGCTTCAGGGCCGGGGTCATCATCTGCCCGGGCAGGCCGTCAGAAAGATCGGCGCAGCGGCGGCAGCGGTCGGTCAGCTCGGCGCGCTTGCGGGCCTTTTCCAGATTGCCTTTTTCGACGATCTGTATGGAGTAGACGATGATGACCAGAACGAGCAAACCGGCCAGGATCAATCCCGTGATCATTAGTGGGGACACTTGACTACCTCTCGAGCCGCTGGCTTTTCGTCTGAGTGTAGTGGCTTGATGATGTGGCCGATAGCTCCAGCTGCCGCACGGTGAGGCTGCGAAAATTTTTTTAAAACTATGCTTGACGACCTTCGGAGGCCTCCATAGAATGCGCGCCACTTGCAGCGTGAAGCGCCAAACAGAGCGCTGCAAGCCGGAAGTAAGCTGTAGTTTCCGGGCAGCGTCCCCTTCGTCTAGTGGCCTAGGACACCGCCCTTTCACGGCGGTAACAGGGGTTCGAGTCCCCTAGGGGACGCCACTTCTTTATGAAGTGTGCTGCTAAAAACCAAGTTGTATGCGGGAATAGCTCAGTTGGTAGAGCACGACCTTGCCAAGGTCGGGGTCGCGAGTTCGAGTCTCGTTTCCCGCTCCAAATTCTCTTCGCGGCTTCTCCAGGCTTGCGAGGAATCAAAAAAGCGACCTAAGGGTCGCTTTTTTCGTTTTGCGTTCTCGACATTCACCTGGATAGCGTCAACGGTTCGCTACGGCCCAGGCCGGCGTGCTCGCCGAGGCTTGCGGTATCGATCGGTCGACAGCGGCTTGCTTCAGGTGTACTTGGTGAAAATGCTGCGCACGCGTTCCAGGGTCTCGCCGGTATCCTGGGTCTGATCCTGCAGCGCTTCCTCGATCAGGCACGTCAGCATCAGCCGGTAGGCCTTGTCCAACGCACTGCGCGCAGCGGAGAACTGCTGAGCGATCGCTTCACAATCCTCCCCGCGTCTGATCATCGCCTGAATGCCGCGCACCTGCCCCTCGACTCGCGCGAGCCGTTTCAGCATGGCCTGCTGCTGAGTCTGCAGTTCCGCGGATTCAGCGGCAGTGGTCTGGTCATTCATGCGTTTACCTCAAGATCACGAAAGAAGAACTGGCGGGTGTTCCGGTCGCTTGGCCGAGTGGCCTGTATACGGGTAGGGGCATGCTAACGATGACCGCGAGCACGGCCAACTTCTTTCGCTGACGGCTTGCCTTACATTATATAAAAAAATATATTGTATTCATCTTAACCGTACTGGTGACCGTCTCATGACGCCCGAGCTGGACATCGAACAGCTGCGAGCCAATGCAGCCTCCGCCGGCGCCTTGCTCAAGGCCCTGGCCAACCCGGATCGCCTGCTGCTGCTCTGTCAGCTGTCGCAAGGCGAGCGCAACGTCTCCGAGCTGGAACAGCTGCTGGGTATTCAGCAGCCCACATTGTCGCAGCAACTGGCTGTGCTGCGGCGCGAGGGGCTCGTTGCGACTCGCCGTGAAGGCAAGCAGATCCACTATCGAATCAGCAGCCCTGAGGCGCTGGCGGTAATCACGACCCTGTATCAGCTGTTCTGCGAGAGAGGTCAGGCATGACGATCGATTGGATCAATTTCACGCCCTGGACGGCGCTGGCCGGTGGCGTCCTGATTGGCGCGGCTGCCGGCCTGTTCGTCGTGCTCAACGGGCGTATCGCCGGAATAAGCGGTTTGCTTGCGAGCCTGCTCGAACGAGGTGCCGAAGGGCGCGGAGAGAAAGCGCTGTTTCTTCTCGGCATCCTGTTGGCACCACTGTGCTGGTTGCTGATGGCCGAGTTGCCCGCTGCGGAATTCCAGACCAATTGGCTGGGGCTGCTGGCTGCCGGGCTGCTGGTGGGTATCGGCACCCGCTACGGTTCCGGCTGCACCAGCGGTCATGGGGTCTGCGGGATCTCGCGACTGTCGCCGCGCTCCATCGTCGCCACCTTGGCGTTCATGGCTGCTGGCTTCGCCACGGTCTTTGTGCTGCGTCATCTGCTGGGAGGTTGAACATGCGCAAGTTGACGTCATTCGCCGCCGGGCTGCTGTTCGGGATGGGGCTGCTCCTCTCCGGCATGACCAATCCGGCCAAGGTCATCGGTTTTCTCGATCTCGCCGGTGCCTGGGATCCCTCGCTGGCGCTGGTGATGGTCGGTGCCATCGCAACGGCAGTGCTGCCTTTTACCTGGGCGAAGGCGCGCACCCGTTCGCTGCTCGACGCGCCGATGCAGTTGCCGGCCAAGCGGGAGCTGGATGGTCGCCTGATTGGGGGCAGTCTGTTGTTCGGGGTGGGGTGGGGCGTCGCCGGGATCTGCCCCGGGCCGTCGATCGCCATGCTGTTGGGCGGGCACTGGCAGGTCGTTGTGTTCGTGTTCGCCATGCTCGCTGGAATGCTGTTGTTCTCTGCGCTGGAACGCCGGCGCGCTTGCTGACCGGGAGGTCATTATGAAAGCCAATGTTGGAACCATTGATCGGACACTGCGCATCATCGTCGGCCTGGCGCTGATCGCCTTGAGCCTGGCCGGCGTGATCGGCGTCTGGGGCTGGATCGGCGTGCTGCCGCTGGCCACGGGTATTTTCCGTTTCTGTCCGGCTTACACGCTGCTCGGCATCAAGACGTGCAAGAGCTGCAGCGCCAAATCCTGACGTGTGTTTGAAAAAGAGGCCGACGATGATGTCGGCCTCTTCTTGTTTATCGAGGGTGCCGAGCTAGTCGAAGCTCGGCAGGCTCGGCTTGACGACGGGCTTGTGCGCGGCGGTCCAGGCATCGAAACCACCGGCGATCGATTTCACCTGCAAATAACCCATGTCCTGCAGCGCTACTGCCGCCAGGGCAGCACGTCCGCTGGTCTTGCAGTAGAGGACGATGTTCATGTCCCGCGCGGCGAGTTCCGGGGTGGCGCTCAGCTTGAATTCCAGAACGCCCCGGGGAATGTTCAGCGCACCGTTTATATGGCCTTCGCGGTACTCGTCCGCCTCGCGGACATCGATCAGCACATCCGCTGCCTGAATCGCTGCCTCGGCGTCAGCGAGCGGTATTTCCTGGATGTGGCGCCGGGCCTGTTCGACGAGTTCGTGTGCGTTCTTCATCCTGCGTTCTCCTTGATGCTGGCAAAGCGTTCACGCGGCCGTTCGAGTGCGTGAAAGGTGGTATCCGGGTCCAGTGCAAGCAGCGCCTCGTACTGGCTGATGAAAACCTGGCCGCCGAAGTCAGAGAGGAAATTGCTGTGGCGCAGTCGATCCATGACCGGTCCTTTGACTTCGGACAGATGCAGCTGGATGCCGGCGGCGTGCAGTCGTGCCGTGATGGCCTCTAGGCTCTCCAGCGCACTGGCGTCGATGAGGTTGACGCCGGGACACATCAGCACCAGGTGTTCGGCCTGCGGATGACGGCCGATCAGCTCGGCGATGCGGTCTTCGAGAAAGCGCGCGTTGGGAAAATAGAGGCTCTCGTCGACCCGTACCGAGAGGACACGGGGGCTCTGTACCACGGCGAAACGCTCGACGTTGCGGAAATGTTCGCTGCCCGGCAGCTGCCCGACCACGGCGATATGTGGCTGGCTGGTGCGCCAGAGAAAGAGCAACAGCGACAGGCCGACACCCAGGAGAATCCCGCTCTCCACACCAATCAGCAGCACGCCGAGCATGGTTGCCGCCATCGCGGCGGCGTCCTGTCGGGAGTAGCGCCATGTGCGCCTGAGTGCGGAGAGGTCCACCAGGCTGAGCACGGCGATGATGATCGTCGCGGCCAGCACTGCGTGAGGCAGGTTGTGGAATAGCGGAGTGAACAGCAGCACGGTAATGCCGATGCCCAGGGCGGTGAGGGCGCCGGCCAGCGGCGTCTGCGCGCCGGCGTCGAAATTGACCACCGAGCGGGCGAAACCGCCGGTCACCGGAAAGCCGCCACTGAGGGCCGCGGCGACATTGGCGCCGCCGAGCGCAACCAGTTCCTGATTGGGCTCGATGCGTTCGCGACGCTTGGCTGCCAAGGTTTGCGCCACCGACACCGACTCGACGAAGCCGACCAGGCTGATCAGCACCGCCGCAGGCAACAGCTGCAGAATCAGTGCCGGCTCCAGCATTGGCAGACTCAGCGAGGGCAGTCCGCGCGGTACTTCGCCGACGACCCGCACGCCGGCATCGGCAAGCCGGAAGGCGCTGACCGCCGCGATGGCCAGTAGCAGGGCGGCGACCGGGCCGATCTTGGTCAGCGTGCCGGCAATATGCGCGCTCATGCCCAGATGCTGCAGCCAGGTGGAGAGCCGGCTGCGGACCAGATAGAGGAATAGCAGGCTGCTGCCACCGATGGCGAGCGTCGGCAGATGCGCCCCAGGCAGCGCCGTGAGCAGCGCGGCAAGCAGCTGCACGGCGTTCTCGCCGTCGATCGAGATGCCGAGGATGTGCTTGAGCTGGCCGAGGGCGATGAGAATGCCCGACGCGCTGATGAAGCCGGAAATCACCGGATGGCTGAGGAAGTTCGCCAGGAAGCCCAGGCGCAGCACCGCCATGAGCAGCAGCACCGCGCCGGAAAGCAGCGCCAGCAACATGGCCGCTGCGGCGTATTCCGCGCTGCCCGGGGCGAACAGCGGCCCGAGAGCGGCGGCGGTCATCAGCGAAACCACCGCTACCGGGCCGACCGCCAGGGTGCGGCTGGTGCCGAACAGCGTATAGGCGATCAGTGGCAGCATGCTGGCGTACAGGCCGGTCACCGGCGGCAGGCCGGCGAGCATGGCGTAGGCCAGGCTCTGCGGGATCAGCATCAATGTCACGATCAGTGCGGCCAGACTGTCCTTCGTCGCGGCCGCGCGATCGTAGTGCCTGGCCCACGCCAGCATGGGTAGATAGCGGGCCAGGCGCTGCTTCATCCCTTCTTCTCCTGGGTGAAGTCGCAGGCGTTGCGTGCCTCGGTCGAGCGCGGTTCGAAGTCCAGATGCTTCGGTTCGGCCAGCCACTCATGCCCCTTGAGCATCATGTCGAAGTAGATCGAGGGCATCCATTGCGTCTTCAGCTTCCAGGCCAGCCGCCGCGGCACCCTCGGGTCGAGAGGGAAGGTTGGTAGCAGCTTTCCGCCGTAGCCGAACTCGGCGAGGATCACCTTGCCGTACTCGACGGTCAGCGGGCAGGAACCGTAGCCGTCGTAGAGCGCCCGCGGGCCGCTGCCCTTGAGTACGCTCAACACGTTCTCGGCGACCACCGGTGCCTGCTTGCGGACCGCCGCGGCGGTCTTCGCGTTGGGCGCGGAGCAGACGTCGCCAAGGCTGAAGATATTGCCGAAGCGCGGATGCCGCAGCGTCTCGTGCTCGGCCTCGAACCAGCCGTCGGCGTTGGCCAGGGCGCTGTGGCGGATGAAGTCCGGTGCGTGCTGCGGCGGCACCAGGTGCAGCAGATCGAAGTCCCGCTCCACCGTGCTGTGCTGTCCGGCGCCGTCGGTGACCTTGAACCAGGCCTTGTGCGCGGGCCCGTCCACCGCCACCAGGGAGTGGTTGAAGTTCAGTCGGGCACCGTAACGTTCGACGTACTGCATCAGCGCGGGTACGAAGTCGGCAACGCCGAACAGCACTGCACCGGCCGAGCAGAAGTCGACCTCGATATCCTTCAGTACGCCGTGCTGGCGCCAGTGATCGCAGGACAGGTACATGGCCTTCTGCGGTGCGCCGGCACACTTGATCGGCATGGGTGGCTGGGTGAACAGCGCCTTGCCGCCGCGCAGGTTCTGCACCAGCTGCCAGGTGTAGGGTGCGAGCTCGAAGGCGTAGTTGGAGGTCACGCCGAACTTGCCGAGGCTGTCGCGGGCGCCTTCGATGGCGTCCCAGTCGAGGCTCAGGCCCGGGCAGACCACCAGGGCACGATAGCCGATGCGGCTGCCGTCCTCGAGGACCACCTGCTGGTGCTCGGGTTCGAAGGCCTCTGCGGCTGCGCGAATCCACTGTGCCCTGGACGGAATGCAGCGGCTCATCGCGCGCTCGGTATTGGCACGGTCGAACACGCCGGCCCCCACCAGCGTCCAGCCGGGCTGGTAGTAGTGCTGGTCACGCGGTTCGATGAGGGCGATGCGCAGTTCGGGGTCGCGCTTGAGCAGGCTGGCAGTCACTGCGCAGCCGGCCGCGCCAGCGCCGATCACCAGAACGTCGTAACGCGGTGTGGCGGCAAAGGTCGAGGCGGCCGGAAGCGGCTGGTCGATGATCGACTGCCAGTACTGCTGCATGCGCGGCAGCAGGCCGCTGAGGTCGTAGCTTGCCTGCTGGGCAGTTTGCAGCAGCACCTGTGGGTCGAGATGGTGTGCCTCGGCCAGCGCCCAGAGTGAGGCCGAACGGGTACCGGTGCGGCAGAAGGCCAAGGCCGGGCCCTTGATCCGTTCCAGCAGTTCTCGGAAGGCCGCAACGTCAGCTTCGGTGATCTGTCCGGATACCACCGGGAGATGGTGATACTCCAGGCCGGACGCCTCGGCAGCGGCGCGCATGGCCTCGCTCGACGGCTGGCCCTCGCCCTCATTGTCCGGACGGTTGTTGATGACGCAGCGGAAGCCATTGCTGGCCAGCAGTGCCATGTCGGCCGGTTGCAGCTGGGCCGCGACGGAGAGAAAAGGGGTCAGTCGTTTTATTGTTTGCATGTCGACGTCCTCCGCATTCGGGGGTTACAGCACGTCCAGGGGGATCTTCAGGTAGCGCGTCCCGTTGCTTTCGGGCTCGGGCAGTTCGCCGCCGCGCATGTTGATCTGCACCGACGGCAGGATCAGGGTGGGCATGCCCAGCGTGGCATCGCGTGCGGTGCGCATGGCGACGAACTGCTCCTCGCTGATACCGCTGTGGATATGCACGTTGTGCTCGCGCTCGGCGGCGATGGTGGTCTCGTAGAGAAACTCCTCGCGCCCGGGCGCCTTGTAGTCATGGCACATGAACACCCGGGTCTCGCCTGGCAGGGCGAACAGCTTCTGGATCGACTGGTACAGGGTGCGCGCGTCGCCGCCGGGAAAATCGCAGCGGGCGGTGCCGTAGTCGGGCATGAACAGGGTGTCACCGACGAAGGCGGCGTCACCGATGACGTAGGTCATGCAGGCCGGGGTGTGGCCCGGGGTGTGGAGGGCGCGGGCCTGCACGTTGCCGACCTGGAAGCGGTCGCCGTCGTGGAACAGGTGATCGAACTGACGGCCATCGGTGGCGAACCCGCTGCCTGCGTTGAACAGCTTGCCGAAGGTGTCCTGCACCACGGTGATGCGATCACCGATCGCCAGTTTGCCGCCCAGGTGCTGCTTGAGATAGGGCGCCGCGCTCAGATGGTCGGCGTGCACATGGGTTTCCAGCAGCCACTGCACCCGCAGGTCCTGGTTGCGCACGTAGTCGACCAGGCGCTGCGCGCTTGCATGGGAGGTGCGGCCGGATGCCGGGTCGTAGTCCAGCACCGAGTCGATCACCGCACACTGGCGCGTTTCCGGGTCGCTGACCACGTAGCTGTAGGTAAAGGTCGCGGGATCGAAGAAGGCTTCGACGTGGACATTCATGGCGCGGGGCTCCTCTTCAGATTAATACCGGTGGGGGTATCTGTCCGGAGAGATCTTAGCCCTGAATTAGGTTATATGCTTAGATTTATTGGTTATTAGTGAAAGCCGCGAAATTCGTCCGGACGACCCGGCACAACGGCTCGCTGACGCTGCCGCTGAGTTCAGCTTGCAAGCGGGTTGGCGGCATCGCTGACGATGCGGCCGTCGACCAGCTGGATGGTGCGCTCGCAGTCTGCGGCGAGTCGCGGATCGTGAGTGACAACCAGGATGGCGCAGCCGAACTGGGCGTTCAGGCGGTGGAACAGCTCGAACACGCTTTGCGCGGTGCGCGTATCGAGATTGCCGGTCGGCTCGTCTGCCAGCAGCAGCGGTGGACGGGTCACCAGCGCACGGGCAATGGCGACCCGCTGCTGCTGGCCACCAGAGATCTGCGTGGGTTTCTTGTCGGCGAATGGGCCGAGGCCGACCTCCTCGAGCAGGGCGCGCGCCAGGTCGGTCTCCGCCCGGGAGGGTTTGCCGTGGCGGATCATCAGCGGCATCAGCACGTTCTCCAGCACGCTGAACGCCGAGATCAGGTGATGGAACTGAAACACGAAGCCGATCGCCTGATTGCGCAGCTGCGTGCGCGCTTCGTCGTCGCTGTCGCGTGTCGCCTGGCCGAGTACATACAGCTCGCCGGAGCTGGGCGTATCCAGCAGGCCGATCAGATTCAGCAGAGTGCTCTTGCCGGAGCCGGACGGGCCGACCAGCGCGGCCAGCTCGCCGCGCCGAAGCTGCAGGTCGATGCCGTGCAGGACTTCGGCCTCCAGGGGTGTGCCGATGTTGAAGGCCTTGCGCACCTGTTCCAGGCGCAGGACTTCCTCGGCAGCGGCGATGGGTGCGCTTTCACACATAGCGGATCGCCACCGCCGGGTCGTAACGCGCCGCACGTCGTGCGGGCATCGCCGCCGCCAGCACGCCGGTGACCGTCGCCACCAGCATGGCCAGCGGCACCAGCGTGGGGTCGACCGGAATGATGAACAGCCGCGGGCCGAACAGGTTGAACACCTGCACCAGTCCCCAGCCGACCAGCCCGCCGCAGGCCGAGCCGAGCAGCCCGAGTAGCCCGCCCTGCAGCAGGAATACGCGCAGGATCTGCCCGCGCGGGCTGCCCATAGCGCGCAGGATGCCGATCTCGCGGGTACGCTGGACCACACTCACGGCCAGTACGCTGGCGATGCCGAAGGCCACCGAGATGCCGACGAACACACGGATCATCTCGGTGGTCATGCTTTGCGAGCTGAGCGCGTTGAGCAGCTGGCCGTTGGTTTCCATCCAGCTTTCGGCGCGTAACCCGGTCAGGCGCGCCAGGCGCCTGGCAACTTCGTCGGCCTGGAAGATTTCGGCGACCGTGGTATCGATCACTGTCACGCCGCCGGGCAGGTCGAGCAGGGTCTGCGCCTGCTTGAGGTCGAGATAGACGTAGCGCGCGTCCAACTCGCGCACGCCCAGCTCGAAGATGCCGGCGATGTCGACGACCGCTTCGCGGCCTTCGCCGGCATCCAGGCGCAGCTTGTCGCCGATGCCCAGGCCGAGGTCGCGGGCCAGCTCCTTGCCGATCACTGCGTTGCCCGCACCCACCAGGAAGCGGCCGGCGATCAGGTCGTCGGCCAGCGGGATGATGCGCTGATAACGCGGTGGATCGATGCCCAGCAGCGCCACGGACGCGCGGGCGACGCCGCGCCGGGCGATGGCCGGGCCGCTGATCACCGGCGACACCGCGAGAATCTGCGCGTCCTGGTCGAGGACGTCACGCACGTCCTGCCAGTTGATGATCGAACGCAGACGCTGGGCGCGCGGGCTTTCCAATACCAGCGACCAACTGTCGGCGGCGGCTGGAAGCGTGCGGTTGACCTCGTCCGGGGGCAGGATGCGGATGTGGGCCTGGGTGCCGAGGGTTCGTTGGATGACGTTGGCCTGCAAGCCGGTGATCAGGGCGGTAATGAAGACGATCACCGCCGAACCGACGGCGATGCCGAAGGTGATCAGCAGCGTCTGCATGCGGTTGTCCAGCAGGAAGCGCAGGGCGATCTTCCATTCGGTCCACAGCGAATCGGCCAGGCGCATGCGCTCAGTCCTGGCTGCCGCTGGGGATGGGTTGTACGCGCGGCCGCACGCGCTGGCCTTCTTCGGCGTCGCCGATCAGCACCAGATCGCCGGCCTCCAGCCCCTCGCTGATCTCGCTGAGCGCCGTGCCCAGCATTCCCAGTCGCACACCGACGCGCTCGACCACGCCATCGCGCACCCGTAGGACCTGGGCGCGCGACCCGTCGCGGGCGCGCAGCGCATCGTTGGGCAGCACCAGTGCCTGCTCCCGCCGGCCTGTCTCGATGTTCACCGACACCGTCATGCCCTGGCGGAGAAAGGCAGCCGGCTCCTGCAGGTCCAGATGGACATCGATGGTGCCGCGCGCCGTGTCTACGCTCGGTGCGATGAAGCTCACCTTCGCCGTCAGCACGCGGTCCGGATAGGCGTCGGCGATGATCCGGGCGCTCTGCCCGTGCTCGATCGGTGCCAGGCTCTTCTCGTCGAGGGGCAAGAGGATTTCGCTGCTGCCGGAGCGGGCAATGGTCAGCAGTGTGCGGCCGGGCTGAACCAGGTCGCCCGGCTCGACGTCGCGCGACTGCACGATGCCGTCGACCTGGGCGTGAATACGGGTTCGTGCCAGGTTCGCACGGGCGACCTCCAGACGCTGCCGCAGGACCTGTTCCTCGCTGCCACCTTCGGCCAGCGCTGCGGCGGCGAAGCGGGCGCGATCACGCACTACGCGTGCGGTCAGCTCCGCGCGGCGCGCCTGCTCCAGCGGCTCGGAAGCCAGCAGCTTGCGCTCGAACAGCGTTTCGCGGCGCTGCAGCTCGCGGCTGGCCTGTTCCAGATTGTGTTGTGCCTCGCGCAGGGTGGCCTGCGCCTGCGGTCGAGTGGAATCGATGAGCTGCTGCAGCGCCGCTTCGGCCTCGCGCAGGCGCGCGCGCTGTTCGTCGTCGCGCAGTTCCAGCAGCAGATCGCCGGCGTTCACCGCGTCGCCTTCCCGCACATGGCGTGCAGCAACCACGCCGGTGATTTCGCTGCCGACCTGCGCCAGCGACTGGCTGTCCACTTCACCACTGGCCACCACGCGCTGCACCAGTGGGCGAGCCTCCAGACTGTAGGCCGGCAGTTCCGGGCCCTGCAGCTGGCGCCAGATCAGCCAGCCGCCAAGCGCCAGTAGCGCAATGGCCAGGATAACTAGACGGCGGATGGATCTTACGGCAGGCACGACGGACCACTCCCTGATACGGCCCGTGACGGCCATCGAAACGGTGCAAGCTTACGGACATCCTCGGCGTGCTTACAACGCGCGCTGCAAGCGACACGATGTCCTGCGCCTATCGTAACCATAGCCTCTGGCATGGGGCAGGGCGGAGTACACTGGGGCACCCGCATCGAGGATCCCGAATATCATGGCGTCCACCGTCCAGAGCCCTGCTGCCACCCTGCGTTCCGCCTGGCTTGCGCAAGCCCAGGCCAATCCCTGGATCACCATCGGCCTGGCCGCAACGGCAGTCGCCGTCCTGCTGCTGTTGCTGGCCGGAGCGGTCAATGCATTCCAGAGCAGCGCGGCGAGCAACGTTCGCTACGCATTGTTGGGCGGCAGCGCCGGGTTTGTTGCGACGGCGTTCGGCGCCTTTCTGGCGATCGGGCTGCGCGACATTTCCACCCGCACCCAGGACAGCATGCTCGGCTTCGCCGCAGGCATGATGCTTGCGGCGAGTGCCTTTTCGCTGATTCTGCCGGGGCTCGCAGCGGGCCGTGAGCTGTTCGGCAACGGTCCGGCCGCTGCCGCGACCGTTGTGGCCGGTCTCGGTCTGGGCGTGCTGCTGATGCTGGGGCTGGACTACTTCACGCCCCACGAACACGAGAGCACCGGGCCGTGTGGGCCTGAATGCGAACGTCTGAACCGGGTCTGGCTGTTCGTGCTCGCCATTGCGCTGCACAACATTCCCGAAGGCATGGCCATCGGCGTCAGTTTCGCCAACGGCGACATGAGCGTTGGTCTGCCGCTGACCACCGCCATATCCATCCAGGACATTCCCGAAGGCCTCGCGGTGGCCCTGGCACTGCGCACCACCGGGCTGTCGGCGCTGGCGTCGGTGCTGGTCGCCGCGGCGTCCGGGTTGATGGAACCGATCGGGGCACTGGTGGGCATCGGCATGTCCAGCGGTTTCGCCATCGCCTATCCCGTCAGCCTGGGCCTGGCCGCCGGCGCAATGATCTTCGTGGTATCCCACGAGGTGATTCCCGAGACTCACCGCAACGGCCATCAGACCCCGGCGACGCTCGGCCTGATGGTTGGCTTCGCGGTCATGATGTTTCTCGATACCGCGCTGGGCTGATGCCTCAGGGTTTGTCCGGCTCGGTCTGCATCACCAGCTCGACGCGGCGGTTGCTGGCGCGTCCGCGCTCGTCAGCATTGTTGGCGAGCGGTCGGGTGTCGGCGTAGCCGGTGGCACTCAGGCGCGTCGCTTCGATGCCTGCCAGCTGCAGGTAGCGCACCACGCTGCTGGCGCGGCTGGCGGAAAGCTCCCAGTTGGAAGGAAAGCGCTCGGTCTGGATCGGCAGGTTGTCGGTATGCCCTTCAACGACGATGCGAAAGGCGTTCGCCGCCAGCGTCGGCACCAATCGGTCGATCACTTCCAGCCCGGCGTCCTCCAGTTCGGCTCGTCCGGAGCCGAAGAGTATCTCGCTGCTGATGCGGAAGCTGATGCTGCCTTCGTTGACGATGACCTGGATGTCATCGCCCAGCGCCATGCCTGGTGTCGTCGGCATGCTCTCTTGCGGGTCATCCGGTTGCGCATCGGCGGCGGGCGTCGGCACCGGTCCGATCGATGGAATCGGTGCGGCGGGAGCCGGCAGCGCCACGCCCAGTTCGCCTGCCGCGAGCATGGCCGAGGCGGCGGGGTCGTTCTGCTCGCCGTCGCCCTTGCCGGCCAGCGCGAGCATGATCACCAGCATCACCAGCAGCAGCGTCAGCATATCCAGATAGGTGATCAGCCATGCTTCCTGCTCTTCTTCCCGCTGCGGCTCGATATGCCAGCGGGAGAAGCGGCTGCCCTGGGATGCTTGCCCGTTCACCGTCAGTCTTCCTGCGGTCTGACGCGCGGCGCCGCAGGCGTACCGTCGCGGATTTCATCGTCGTGGTGGGCGATGAACGATTTCAGCGTCTCGCGCATGTACGCCGGGCTGCGGCGGTTGCACATCATCGAAATGCCTTGCATCACCAGGTTCATCAGGGCGACCCGCTGCTCGGTACGCCGCTCCAGCTTCACCGCCACCGGCTTGAGAATGAGATTGGCCAGCAGCACACCGTAGAAGGTGGTCATCAGCGCAACGGCCAGGCTGCGACCGATCAGATCCATGTCGCCGCTGCCGAGCATGAACATCAGGTTGATCAGGCCCACCAGCGTGCCGATCATGCCGAACGCTGGCGCGTAGCTGGCCATCGCGCGGAACAGCTGCGCCTCGGCGTTCTCCCGTGCACGTAGCCGGGCGATCCGCCATTGCAGCACCTCCAGAATGTCCTCCTCCGGGGTGTTGTCGATCACCAGCTGCACGCCGGTACGCAGGAAGGGATTGCTAACCTGCTCGACAGCCTTTTCCACCGCGGGCAGATCGCCGCTGATCCACAGCCGCGAAATCTGCACCAGCTCGTCGAGATCCTGACGGGTGTACAGTCGCTCGTTGCGCAGGACGGTCCAGAGCAAACCGAATACCCGAGTGACTTCGCGCAACGGATAACTGATGAAGGTGGCAGCCAGAGTGCCGACCAGCACGATGCCGAGGCTGGGCAGGTCGATGAAGAGCGCCGGTTCCTTGGCCGCGAAAAGCAGGACGACCGCCAGCAGGCCGATGCTCGCGACGATGCCGATCAGGGTGGAGGGGTTCATCGGGGCTCCGCTGAGAGGGTTGTTGCAGAAAACGCGGGATGATAACAGCGGGCCCGGGGGCAGGGCTGACCTGGATCAGGACCGGGTCAGCCATCCATCGTCAGAGGTTTTCCAGCAGCCGCCGGGCGGCTTCCTGGCCGCTGAGCCAGGCGCCTTCCACCCGGCCGGACAGGCACCAGTCGCCACAGGCATACAGACCCAGGCCGGCGTCGGCCAGGGCAGTCCATTCGTGGGCCTGTGCCGGGCGGGCATACAGCCAGCGGTGCGCCAGGGTGAACTCGGGGGCTGGTACAACGCAGTCGATCAACTCCGCGAAGGCGCCGTGCAGACGCTCGATCACCGCCTCCTTCGACAGATCCAGATGCTGACGGCTCCAGCTGCTGGTGGCGTGCAGTACCCAGGTGTCCAGCGCGCCATCGCGCCCCGGCTTGCTGCGATTGCGCGCGATCCAGTCCAGGGCGTCATCCTGGACGAAGCAGCCTTCCAGCGCCGTGCCCAGCGGCGTGGCGAAGCCCAGGGCGACGGCCCAGGTCGGCTCCATGGCAACGCTGGCGGCGACCGCCGCGAGTTTCGGCGCGCCAGAGAGCAGCGCGGCGGCCTGCGGCGCCGGCAGGGCGATGACGACATGGCTGAAGGGCCCATGGCTGGCGCCGGTGGCGTCCACCAGCGTCCAGTACTGTTCGCCACGGAACACTTCGGTGATGCGACAGCTGAAGGTGACCGGCATTTCGCCGAGCAACCCGCGGGTGATCGCGCTCATGGTCGGGGTGCCGACCCAGCGCAGCTGCTCGTCGGCAGAGGGGCTCAGCTGCCCGTCGCGGGACTGGAACAGGGTGGGCGTCCACTGATCCACCCAGCCCCCGGCCTGCCACTGGCGCACGGTTTCGGCGAAACGGCGGTCACGTGCCGTGAAGTACTGTGCGCCGAGGTCGAGTGAGCCGGCGTCGCTGCGCTTGCTGGCCATGCGTCCGCCGCTGCCGCGGCTCTTGTCAAAAAGGTGTACGGCCTGCCCGGCATCGTGAAGCGTGCGGGCGGCGGAAAGTCCTGCGATTCCGGTTCCGATGATGGCGATTGGAGCCTTGCTCATGATTACCTCGTGTGCTGTTGCCATCAGCCGCACAGGCGAAGCGCCGCGCAGCACGTTTTCATGACAAGCGTTCGATCGCTTGAGCCTGCTCATCCTCGAACAGACATCGTCCTTTGGCTAGAGGCTTTCGACGCAATGCGACATCCCGGTCGCCGGTTTCGGCAGTTGCTGACCAGCGGTCGGTGCCGCGACCTGTTCAGCGCGATTCCGACCAGGCTCAGTCTGTGGTTGTAAGTTGCTGATAAGCCGGTACAATGGCGCCGCTCGCCGCCAGGCGGGTTTCGTTATGGTGGGCCCTGCCGGTCCCCTCGCAACGATCAGCCGTGAACCCGGTCAGGCCCGGAAGGGAGCAGCCGCAGCGGTGACATTGTGTGCCGGGGTGTGGCTGGTAGGGTTCACCTCCATAACGACCTTCTCGCGTCCCCCCTTTCTTGATTCACGACGGCCGGTTGTCCGTGGCCTGAGCGTGCGCGCCTGTCCTGTCCCTTCGATCGTTAGCCACGCGGTTCTTCACCCCGGATCGGCTCATGTATCCTGCGCGGCATTTTCAAAGGCGCCGTCGCCGTTAACGGTTCAAGGAGCATGCTTTGTCGGTCAGGGCGAGTTGGGACATTTTCTGCGCGGTCGTGGATAACTTCGGTGACATTGGCGTCACTTGGCGCCTGGCCCGTCAGCTGGCTGCCGAGCACGGCCAGCAGGTGCGGCTGTGGGTGGACGATCTGGATACCTTCGCCCGGCTGTGTCCGGCGGCCAGCGCGCAGGCTGATCAACAGATGCACGAAGGCGTCGATGTCCGCCGCTGGTCCAGCCAGTGGCCGGGTGCCGAGCCGGCCGATGTGGTCATCGAGGCGTTCGCCTGCAACCTGCCGCAGGCCTATATCAACGCCATGGCCGCGAGCGGGCGGCGTATCCTCTGGCTGAATCTCGAATACCTCAGCGCCGAGGACTGGATCGTCGGATGCCATGCGTTGCCGTCCTTGCAGCCCAACGGTGTACAGAAATACTTCTTCTTTCCCGGCTTCGAGGCCGAGACCGGTGGCCTCATCCGCGAGGCGGACCTGATGCTGCGCCGCGCCAGCTTTCAGGGCGATCCTGAGCGGCAGGCCGGTTTTCTCGCGACGCTGGGCGTGGTGCGCCAGCCGGAGGCGCGTCTGCTGTCGCTGTTCGCCTACGAGAACACAGCCGTTGCTGGCTGGCTGGACGCGCTTGCCGCCGACTCACGCGTCAATCAGCTGCTGGTGCCAGAGGGGCGGGTGCTGGGCGATGTCGCGGCCTGGCTGGGCGTTGCGACGCTCGAGCCAGGGGCCTGCCACCAGCGCGGTAGCCTGCAGATCTCCATCGTGCCGTTCATGACGCAGGACGAGTACGACCTGCTGCTGTGGAGCTGCGACTTCAACGCGGTGCGCGGCGAGGAGTCGTTCATCCGTGCCCAGTGGGCGGGGCGTCCGCTGGTGTGGCACATCTATCCGCAGGAGGACGACGCGCACTGGGACAAGCTCAATGCATTTCTCGAGCTCTACTCGCAGGGGCTCTCGCCTGCTGCCGGTTCGGCGCTGCGAGAGTTCTGGCATGCGTGGAACGCGGGAAAGGGCGCCGAGCAGGCGTGGAGCGGACTGCTGGGCCAATACCCGACGTTACTGGAGCACGCCGAAACCTGGACCCACGCGCAGGTCGCCAATGGCGATCTGGCCGGAAAGCTGGTGTTTTTTTACACAGATTGGCTATGATACGCGGCCTGTTTTTTTGTCTCTAATTCCCTTCGGATATTTCGTATGAAAACCGCACAAGAGTTCCGTGCCGGCCAGGTGGCCATCATCAACGGCGCACCCTGGGTCATCCAGAAAGCCGAGTTCAACAAGTCCGGCCGCAACAGTGCCGTGGTCAAGATGAAGCTGAAGAACCTGCTCAACGGTTCGGCTACCGAGACCGTCTACAAGGCTGACGACAAGCTGGAGCCGGTCATTCTCGAGCGCAAGGAAGTGACCTACTCCTACTTCGCCGACCCGCTGTACGTCTTCATGGACAACGAGTTCAACCAGTACGAAATCGAAAAAGACGACCTGGAAGGCGTGATGACCTTCATCGAAGACGGCATGACCGACGTCTGCGAAGCGGTCTTCTACAACGACAAGGTGATCTCCGTCGAACTGCCGACCACCATCGTTCGCGAAATCGCCTACACCGAGCCGTCCGTACGTGGCGACACTTCCGGCAAGGTCATGAAGACCGCCCGCCTGAAGAACGGTGCCGAGCTGCAGGTTTCCGCTTTCTGTGAAATCGGCGACTCGATCGAGATCGATACCCGTACCGGCGAGTACAAGTCCCGCGTCAAGGCCTGATCCTCGGCCTGCGGTGGACAGAAAAAAAGCCCAGCTCGATGCTGGGCTTTTTCGTTTCTGTGCGCGTGTCAGCTCGCCCAGATCCAGCCGACCAGGCCGTAGCAGAGCAGGGAAACCAGCAGCACACCGAACAGGTTGAGCACGAAGCCGGCCTTGATCATCGCCTGGATCGGCAACTGTCCCGTGCCGAATACGATGGCGTTGGGTGGTGTCGCGACCGGCATCATGAAGGCGCAGCTGGCAGCGACCGCGGCCGGAATCGCCAGCATTTCCGGGGACAGCCCCTGGGCCACGGCGAGCGCACCGAGCAATGGCAGGAAGGCCGCTGCAGTCGCGGTATTGGAGGTGATCTCGGTGAGGAAGATGATCACCGTCACCACCAGCGCGATCATCGCCAGCAGGGGCAGGGCATCGAAGGCGCCGAGGCTGCTGGCGATCCATTCGGCCAGCCCGGACGCACCGATGACGCCGGCCAGCGAGAGGCCGCCGCCGAATAGCAGCAGCACGCCCCACGGCGCCTTGTTGGCCTGCTCCCAATCCATCAGAAACACCCGTTTGTGCAGGTCAACTGGAATCAGGAACAGTGCGATCGCTGCCGCCATGGCAATGCTGGTGTCGTTCACGCCGTCGATATAGTCGGCCAGCAGTGGCTGGAAGATCCAGGCCGCCGCTGCCAGCACGAACACCACGGCGACCATCTTTTCGGCACGCGACATCGGCCCGAGGGCGGCCATTTCCTTTTCGAGCAGACCACGGCTGTCGCCCCCCGCCAGGCGAAAACCGCCGCGGGTGAGCGACCACCAGATGAAGACCAGCATGCCGATGCTCAGCGGCAGGCCCAGCAGCATCCACTGGCCGAAGCCGATCTGGACGTCGTAGTTCTCCCGCATGAACGCCGCCAGCAGGGCATTGGGCGGGGTGCCGATGAGCGTGGCGATGCCGCCGACACTGGCCGAATAGGCGATGCCCAGTAGCAGCGCCACGGCGAACCGCGCGCCTTCCTTTTCCTCGCTGCCGGCGATCAGCAGGCCGATGACCGACAGGCCGATGGGCAGCATCATGATGCTGGTCGCCGTATTGCTCACCCACATGCTGATGAACGCCGTGGCGATCATGAAGCCGGCGATCTGCCGGCTCGGCTGGTTACCCACCGCCAGCAGCGTCGCCAGGGCGATGCGTTTGTGCAGGTTCCAGCGCTGCATCGCCAGGCCGAGCAGAAAACCGCCGAGGAAGAGAAAGATGGTCGGGTTGGCGTAGGGCGCGGTGGCCTTGGTCAGGGTATCGATGTCGAGCAGGGGTATCAGCAGAATCGGCAACAGCGAGGTCGCCGGGATCGGTATCGCCTCGGTCGACCACCAGACCGCCATCAGCGCGGCCAGGCCCACGGTCAGCCAGGCCTTTTCCGAAAGGCCGCCGGGTGGGTCGGTCAGGATGCAGGCCAGCAACAGCAGTGGGCCCAGGATCAGGCCGATCCACGCGGCCAGTACGGCGCCCCGGCTTTGAGATGATTCCGCCATTTTCGTCCTCTTCGAAACTGCGCTATCGAAAGCGGGGCCGTGTGGACTGAACCCGCGCGGCCCCTACTTAGGCGGACAGGGCCGGCGGGGTTTCGTTTCGTGCGCGCGGGCGGTGCTGCCCGCGCACAGGGGCCGAGAGGCTCAGTCCGGTCGGACCTGCTTCAGGGTTTCGGCGATCATGAAGGCCATTTCCAGCGACTGGTCGGCGTTCAGGCGCGGGTCGCAATGGGTATGGTAGCGATCGCAGAGGCCGGCCTCGGTGATCGGGCGCGAGCCACCGATGCACTCGGTGACGTTCTGCCCGGTCATCTCGATATGGATGCCCCCCGGATAACTGCCTTCGGCGCGGTGTACGTCGAAGAACTGGCGGACTTCGGCGAGTACGCGCTCGAAGTCGCGCGTCTTGTAGCCGCTGGATGCCTTCATGGTGTTGCCATGCATCGGGTCGGAACTCCACAAGACCTGGCGTCCCTCGTTCTGCACCGCGCGCACCAGGCGTGGCAGGCCGGCTTCCACCTTGTCGGCACCCATGCGCACGATCAGGTTCAGGCGGCCGGGGTCGTTCTGCGGATTGAGGATGTCGATCAGGCGAATCAGCTCATCCGTATCCATGCTGGGGCCGACCTTCACCCCGATGGGGTTGCCGACGCCGCGCAGGAACTCGACGTGAGCGCCGTCCAGCTGACGGGTGCGATCACCGATCCACAACATGTGCGCTGAACAGTCGTACCAGCCGCCGCTGAGGCTGTCCTGGCGCACGAAGGCCTGCTCGTAATTGAGCAGCAGCGCTTCATGGGCGGTGAAGAAGCTGGTTTCGCGCAGCTGCGGCGCGCCGTCCAGGCCGCAGGCACGCATGAACTTCAGTGTTTCGTCGATGCGCGCGCCGAGCTGGTGATACTTCTCGGCCAGCAGCGAGTTGGCGATGAAATCGAGGTTCCACTGGTGCACCTGATGCAAGTCGGCGAAACCGCCCTGGGCGAAGGCACGCAGCAGGTTCAGGCTGGCAGTGGACTGGTGGTAGGCCTGCAGCAGGCGCTCCGGATCGGGTACACGGCTCTTGGCGTTGAAGTCGATGCCGTTGACGATGTCGCCGCGGTACGCCGGCAGCGTAACGCCGTCGATGGTTTCATCACCCGCCGAGCGTGGCTTGGCGAATTGACCGGCCATGCGTCCGACCTTCACCACCGGGCAGCCGGCAGCGAAGGTCATGACGATTGCCATCTGCAGCAGCACTTTGAAGGTGTCGCGAATCTTGGTCGCCGAGAATTCGGCGAAGCTCTCGGCGCAGTCGCCGCCCTGCAGCAGGAACGCGCGCCCGCGCGTGACCTCGGCGAACTGCCGCCTGAGCTCCCGCGCCTCGCCGGCGAAGACCAACGGCGGCAACCCGGCGAGCGTGCGCTCGACGCGCTTGAGGTGCTCGGCATCCGGATATTCGGGTTGCTGCTGAATCGGCTTGTTTCTCCAGCTGTCGGGGCTCCAGGCGTGGCTCATGGTCATTCCAGATCGAAAGATGAATGGCGCGAGTTTACCTGATGCATCCGGCGCCCGGAGATAGCGATGGCCTATGGGCCTGCGTAAGATGCGCCTTCGCTGGCACATAGCGGCCATAGACTTTGCGGGAGCTAGCAGATGGAAAAAGAGGAACGGTTGCTCGCTGAAGTGCGCGATGCGTTCGGGCTCATCCGTGTGCTCGAGGTCGGTGACTACCGCTTTCTCGAATTCGGCGCAGCAGTCGAGCAGAGCTGCGTGTTCATCGCCGATCCCGCCTGGCTCGAATATGACTACACCCGTGCCATGCTGCTCGGCGGGCTCTGCCATCCACAGCCGGAAACCGCACTGTTTCTCGGTCTGGGAGCGGGCAATCTGACCCAGGCCTGCCTCAATTTCCTGCCGCTGGAGGACGTCGAGGTCATCGAGCTGCGCCCGGCGGTGCCGGAGCTGGCCATGCAATACCTGGGGTTGCAGAACGATCCGCGACTGTACATCCGCATCGGAGATGCGACCGAGCTGCTGGAAAGCGCGGAAACGGCCGATTTGATATTCGTCGACCTCTACAACGACGCTGGGCCGGACGCGGCGCATCTGGCCTGGTCATTTCTCAAACGCTGCCAGGAAAAGCTCAACCCGGGCGGGTGGCTCGTCATCAACCAATGGGGCACCGACGACGACCGGCCGCTGGGAGCTGCCCTTTTGCGTGGCCTGTATCACCGGCACTACTGGGAATGCCCGGTGAAGGAGGGCAACGTGGTGGTGCTGGTGCCGGCCGATCTGGACCAGCAGCTGGATTTGGCGGGCCTGCGATCGCGTGCCGAAGCGTTGGCACCTCGTCTGGGCTATTCGCTGGATTCACTGATCGGCGCGCTGCGCCCAGCCAGTTGAGGGCAAGCGTGCGCCATGCTGGTGCACAGCGATGCACCGGCCAATTCACCAGGTCTCTAATTTGGTGCGCTTATGTCGGCATACCGCCGAGGACCTGCCCGCGGCGTTTCGACGCACCCGCTACGCAGAGCGCTTTCCGATGCGGGGCGCCATTCACCGGTCTAGCAGCTTATGAGGCGAACATGAGCGGTCCTGGCGCACAGGGAGCCTGTGCTCGCAGCCGTGGCCTGATCGCTTGCTGGTCTGCTAATTGCAATTGGCCAGTATGTCTTTCCGATCATCAAGGATTGCCCGGTGACCCAGCTTCAAAGCCTCCAAATGCAACTTTCCCCTAGTGAACGTCACTGGCTGCCCTGGCTGGGACGTACCGGCAAGCTGTCGATGGGCTGGTCCTGCTGGTTGAACCGTGGTGTGTATCCCGCCATCGAGCAGGTGTTCGAAGGCGTTGCGCAGTCCCGGGTGCGCATCCTGCAGAACTGGGTGAGCGCTCACTGGGACCATCTGGCGGACCTGGCCGCGAGCCTGGGCGAAGGGCTGGCTCATGTGGATGTCGACCTGCTGGAAAAGAAGCGTGCCCAGCTCCCCGACCTGTCCGAACTGTTCGTCATCGACCCGCAGGGGCGGGTACTGGCGTCCACGTGCGCCACGCATGTCGGTCAGCAGGATCTGGATGCGCAGGCCGTTGCGCGGGGGCTGCGCGAGCCGTTCTTGCATGGCCCTTATCGCGATCCGCTGACCGAGCGCCTGGGGGCGAGCACGTCACGCTTCCACGACGCGGTGACGCTGATGTTCTATCAGCCCGTGCACGCCGCCGGTAAACGCCTCGGCTGTCTCTGCGCGCGAGTGCCGAACGATGTGCTGGGGGATCTGATCCAGCGCGAAGCCGGGCATGTCTATCCCGAGTCCGGCGACAACTATCTGTTCATGGTCGACTCGCGCTTCGACAGCCGCATCCAACCCGGTACGGCCCTGTCGCGCTCGCGCTTCGAGGACGCCACCTTCAGCCACGGTGAGAACCTGAAAAGCGGCGTGCACACTCGCTGGGGCACGGTCCGTGTACAGCAGCACACCGAGCTGGAACTGCGCTTCACCGATCCGGCCACCGGCCAGCTGCACCCCGGTGTGCGGGAAACCATCGCCAGGGGTTCGAACCTGTTCGTCACCTATCCCGGCTATTCCGATTACCGCCACATTCCGGTGATCGGCAAGGGCGTCACCTTCCAGCTGCCGGGCTCCCCGGATCGCTGGGGCATGATGTGCGAGGCCGATCTGGAAGAGGTCTATCGCCGGCGTTCGCTGAGCGTTGGCCTTATGAAGACGTACCTGCTCACCGTAATCACACTGTTCGTCACGGGCAGCCTGCTGCAGGCCTTCAGCGGGCTGTCCGAGACGGCGCTCTACCTGCTCAACGGCGTGCTGCTCGTGCTCGGCGCCTGGGCGTTCGCCTCATTCGGGCCGCGCCGGCTGGCGGCGCGCATGCAGGCGATGACCGAGGTGATCCGCACCCTGGCCGAGGGCGAGGGCAATCTGCGTCAGCGCGTCGACAGCAGCGCCATGCCGCGCGACGAGAGCGGTGACATGGCGCGCTGGATCAACAGCTTCATCGACAGCCTGGATGGCGTGGTCGGTCAGGTGATCCAGGTGTCGAAACACGTGCGCCAGGACAACGAGCTGATGCTGGTGCGCAGCAGCGAAGCCGGGCAGACCACCAGTGACGTCGCCGAGTCGATCCACCAGCTGCTGTTGCTGGTGGAGGAGCAGTTGGGCGAAATTCAACAGGCTTCGATGACCGCCGAAGAAATGAAAGCCGCCATGGACGAAGTGATGTGCCGCGCGCGGGAGCGCTTCGATACGGTGCGCCAGGGCACCGAATCCATCCGTGATGTGGTGCAGCGCTCGGCGCAGAGCGTGCAGCTGCTCGACAGCCGCATGGGCGAGATCGACGAGATCGTCGGGCTGATCAGCGACGTCACCACCCAGACCAACCTGCTGGCGCTGAATGCCGCGATCGAGGCGGCCCGCGCCGGTGATCACGGCCGCGGTTTTGCGGTGGTGGCAGGGGAGGTACGTTCGCTCGCGCTGCGCACGGCCAAGGCGGCGGAGGATATCCGCGGCAAGGTGGAAAGCCTGCAGTCCGAGACGCGCCAGGCGGTGTCGTTCATGCAGGGCGGTGTGCAGGACGTCGACAGCAGCCTGCGGTTGACCGAGGAGGCCTCATCGGAGAACGTCCATCTGCACGAAGCCGTGGAGCGCATGTTCGAGATCATCAAGGGGTTGAATGAGCGCAGCCTGCACTACGGGCAAACCATCCGCGGCGTCGATCAGGCCTCCAACGAGATGGGTCAGACCCTCGGCGTGCTGCAGGACAGCGCCGAGCGCGTCCGCCATACGGCGGGCAAGCTGCACCAGCTGGTCGGCCGCTTCCGTGTCAGTGCCGCCAACAGCGAAGCGGCCTGATCTCCGGTCGCACCTCCTGGCGGTTTCGCTGGGAGGCGCCTGCTCGGGGAGTCCCGGGCCATGGCGTCATCCGCTGCGGCTTAAAATATCCGCACAGCGTCACGTTAATCCGGTATAGTACGCGCCGGCTGAAACCCAGCCTGCGTTCAGGTACTGCAACACACGAAGCGCCGCTTCGGCTGCTGTCCGCTTCGAGCGGACTATCTTGACGATTCATCATCCATACGTTTTCGCAACCCCGCCGACCAGGCTGCCAGGGTGACCTTCGGGTTTTGCACGGCATGCGCAGCTTCGGAACAATGGGTCTTGCGGAGCATCAGAGACAAGACCCATGACCCAGGAAATCGGCGGCTTTGCCGCACTCGGTATTCACTCCGCTGTTCTGGCTGCCATCAGCGCAGTCGGCTACGAAGAACCGTCCCCCATCCAGGCCCAGGCGATCCCGGTGATCCTCGGTGGCCACGACATGATCGGCCAGGCCCAGACCGGTACCGGCAAGACCGCCGCCTTTGCGCTGCCGATCCTGTCCAAGATCGATCCGGCCAAGCGCGAGCCGCAGGCGCTGATCCTCGCGCCGACACGCGAACTGGCGCTGCAGGTCGCCACCGCGTTCGAAACCTATTCCAAGCAGATGCCGGGCGTCGGCGTCGTCGCCATCTACGGTGGTGCCCCGATGGGCCCGCAGCTCAAGGCCATCCGCCAGGGCGCGCAGGTCATCGTCGCCACTCCGGGCCGCCTGGTCGACCACCTGAGCCGTAACAGCGAGCTGCTGTCGACCATCCGCTTTCTGGTCCTCGACGAAGCCGACGAGATGCTCAAGCTCGGCTTCATGGACGATCTGGAAGTGATCTTCGAAGCCATGCCGGAAAGCCGCCAGAGCGTGCTGTTCTCCGCCACGCTGCCGCACTCCATCCGTGCCATCGCCGAGAAGCACCTGCGCGAGCCGCAGCACATCAAGATCGCTGCCAAGACCCAGACCGTCGCGCGCATCGAACAGGCGCACCTGATGGTCCACGCCGACCAGAAGATCCAGGCCGTGCTGCGCCTGCTGGAAGTCGAGGATTTCGACGCGCTGATCGCCTTCGTGCGCACCAAGCAGGCCACCCTTGACCTGGCCGCCGCGCTGGAAGCCAAGGGCTACAAGGCCGCTGCGCTGAACGGCGACATCGCGCAGAACCAGCGTGAACGCGTCATCGAATCGCTCAAGGATGGCCGTCTGGACATCGTCGTCGCCACCGACGTCGCCGCCCGTGGTATCGACGTACCGCGCATCACCCACGTGTTCAACGTGGACATGCCGTACGATCCGGAGTCCTATGTGCACCGCATCGGCCGTACCGGCCGTGCCGGTCGCGAAGGTCGCGCGCTGCTGCTGGTCACTCCGCGTGAGCGTCGCATGCTGCAGGTCATCGAACGGGTGACCAACCAGAAGGTCGCCGAAGCCCGTCTGCCCAATGCCCAGCAAGTGCTGGATGCCCGTATCAAGAAGCTGACCAGCAGCCTCGCGCCGCTGGTCGCCGATGCCGAAACTACTCATGGCGAGTTGCTCGACAAGCTGGTTGCCGACATCGGCTGCAGCCCGCGTGCCCTGGCCGCTGCGTTGCTGCGCAAGGCTACCAATGGTCAGGCGCTGACTCTTGCGGAAGTGGAGAAAGAGCAGCCGCTGGTCCCCACCAGTGGTCCGCGCGAGCGTTCCGATCGTCCGGAGCGCAGTGGCGATCGTGAGCGTCGCGCACCCGTGCCCCTGGCCGAAGGCCGCGCCCGCTGCCGTACGCCGCTGGGCGCACGCGACGGTATCGCTGCCCGCAACCTGCTCGGCGCCATCCTCAACGAGGGCGGCCTTGCTCGCGAAGCCATCGGCCGCATCCAGGTGCGTGACAGCTTCAGCCTGGTCGAACTGCCGGAAGATGGCCTCGATCGCCTGCTCGGCAAGCTCAAGGACACCCGCGTCGGCGGCAAGCAGCTCAAGCTGCGCCGTTATCGCGAAGATTGATTTATCGTAGCTAAAAGTAGGCGGGCTCTAGAGCCCGCCTTTTTTATGCCTGCAAGAAAAGATCGGCAGCATTCCTCCGTAGACCGGCCCCGCCGGGGTGAAGGGCTGAATCATGATTCCGATCTGTGCCGTGGTCTCCTAAACCAAGCGCTCATTCGTCGTCAATCCCGTTCGGGCTGTTCAAAGTCTGAGCAACATGCTACAAACGACCGCAACCCGAATGATCTAGCCGCTTGAAAACGAAGGGAAAACCATGACCAAGTCGGAGTTGATCGAGCGAATCGTCACCCAGCAGGGGCTGCTTTCATCCAAGGATGTCGAGCTGGCCATCAAGACCATGCTTGAGCAAATGGCTCAGGCCTTGGCCACTGGCGAGAGGATCGAGATCCGCGGCTTCGGCAGTTTCTCCCTGCACTACCGCGCCCCCCGCGTCGGCCGCAACCCCAAGACCGGCCAATCCGTCAGCCTCGACGGCAAGTTCGTTCCGCATTTCAAGCCGGGGAAGGAATTGCGGGATCGGGTGAATGATGAGGACTGACGAGCGGCTAGGCTTGCTCTCCTCTGTAGCAACGAGGCATCAGCCTTAATAGTTGTTAAAAGCCATCATTCGGCTGAACTTTTTGCGGTTCGTACGTACAAAATCCGGTTCGCTTGCTCCGCAGTGAAGAGCACACATAACAAGGACTTCGGATGATCGTGCAGCAACCCACTTCATCTAACGATGAAATTGACTTGGTCGAACTGTTCCGTGCGCTTTGGCGACAGAAGATTCTGATCGCTAGCATCACCCTTCTCGTTACGCTGCTGGCGGCCCTGTACGCCTTCCTGGCGACGCCATACTTTCAAGCTCGAACCTACCTTCGTCCAGTGCCGCAGAGCAATCTGGACCAGCTCAATGAAACGGGCATCTACAAGCTCACTCCAGAAGAGGCCATCAATCGTGTGGCAGGCGGTCTGTCGTCTTATGACAACCGTCTGGAGTTCTTCATGAACAATCAGGAGCTGTTTCCGAATCTCACCGAGCGGGGCGAGCAATTGGAGCAGGCATTCGCTGAGTTCAACGAAGAGGCGTTTGAGATGCTGTTCCCTGACCCAAAGCGTACGGAGAACCGCAGCGCGTTCGTGGGGCTGAGACTTACTTACCCCGAGGGTGTCGCCGGCGCTTCGGTAGTCAATGGTTTTGTCGCTTATGTGTTGGAATTGGAGCGCCGCGAAATCGCGGAGGATGTGGAAAGCCTGGTCAATAATCGTCTGGCCAGCCTGGAGATGAATATCGAGGCGCAGCGTGCAAACTATGAAGCCTCCAAGGAGGCGAAGATTGCGTCGCTGCTCGAAGAAAGCGCGCTGAAGCGGGCCCAGCTTCAGGACGAACTGACTGCTTTGCGCGAAGAGCTCAGAACACGACGGAACAACCGAATTCAGGAATTGACTGAGGCGATATCCATAGCCGAGTCGTTGAGTATTCGTAAGCCAACAAGCCCGTCGGCCATGTCCGACTCGGCAAGAGGCGGCGCGCAAGTCATTCGGACGGAGGTAAACAGCCGGGAAACCCCGCTGTATTTCATGGGAACAGAGGCCTTGTCCGCAGAGCGTGATGCCCTCGCCAGTCGCAAGTCGGATGACTTCATCGAGCCTCGAATCGCCGAGATCCAATCCGAACTCGCAATGCTAGAAAACAATCGCGAGGTGGAAATTCTCAGAGAGCGAGAGGGTGAAGACCTCTATCTGACTGATCTCGCCGAGCTGCGCGAAGAGGCCGCACGTTTGAAAGGAATCAAACTCGATACCGACCGGTTGCGGCTTGTGCGCCTGGATCAGCCTGCGCTGGATTCGTCCAAGCCAATCAAACCCAAGAAAGCCCTGATTCTCCCACTGGGTTTTGTGCTTGGCGGCATGCTTGGCGTATTCGCCGCTTTGGTACGAAGCCTTGCGAATCGCGGCCGCGAGCTGCAAACCCCATCGGCGTCATAAATTGCCGCGTTCCTTTTTTCTGCGAAGAGCCAGGCAAGGCGTTAAGCGCCTTGCCTGGCTCTTCGCAGAAGGCCGGCGGGCATCTGGCACGATGCTATAGGCACTCACAATCTCGAATTAAAGTTGATGCGCGTCACTTGTTTTTTGTGAACTGGCTGGCAGAATAGCGGCCCGCAGCGTGGCGGAACTTTTTCGTGCGCTAGCGGTATAGCCCCTCGGCGCACGCTCTGCGTCGCCGCATTCAGCGAGACGGATCTCAAGTGAACGCAGTAACTCCTCCGCAAGTCCTTGCCTCGGCAACGTCTGATGAAATTGACCTGGTTCAGCTCTTTCGCTCTTTATGGAAGCAAAAGGTCCTGATTGGCGGCATAGCTGGGGTGTGCGCGCTTGTCGGGCTGCTCTACGCCATGCTGGCGCCTCGTTATTACACCGTTCAAAGTGTGCTACGACCGTCCGCCATCAAAGATCTCGACGAGTTGAATCATCTTGGTATCTACAAGCTGTCGCCGAAACAGGCATTGGCGCAGGTTGGCGCAACGCTTGAGTCGTACGAGAATCGGTTGGCCTTCTTCCGTGAATACCCGCAGCTGTTCGCTGATCTAGTGCAGCCTGGGCGAACGCTTGAGCAGACTTTTGAAGCCTTCAACGATGAGGCCTTCAAGTTGCTGCAACCAGATCCAAAGAAGCCTGAGGGGACGACTCCGTATATTGGCATCCAGCTCACCTATCCTGAAGCGCTGGATGGGGTTGAGATCGTTAACGGCTTTGTGAATTTCTCCCTGACTAACGTCCAAAAGGAAATAGCGGCTGATCTGGATACTCTGATCGGCAACCGACTTAGTCAGCTTGACAAGAAGATTGCTGCTGCTCGTGCCAGCTATGAGGCCAGCAAGGAAATCAAGATCGCCAAACTGACCGAGGCTGATGCGCTCAAGCGTGCAGAGTTGAATGATGAGTTGGCTGCTCTGCGCCAGCAGCTCCGGACGCGTCGCGATAACCGCATCAATCAGCTCAACGAAGCGATTCGAATCGCGACTTCGCTGGGTATAAGCAAGCCCACCACACCTTCGTCCCTTGGAGCGCCTGAGATCACGAGCCAAGGCAGCGTGATCCGTACCGAGGTCAACAACCAGCAGATACCTTTGTATTTCATGGGTAGCGAAGCGTTGGAAGCCGAACGCAAGGCCCTCCTGGCTCGTCGCTCAGACGACTTCACCGAGCCGCGCATTGCACAGATTGCCAGGGAGCTGAAGCTGCTAGAACACAACCGCCAGATCGAGGTCTTACAAAGTCGAGAGAACGAAGACCTGTTCCTGAAAGACCTGGCCGGTTGGCGCGAAGAGGCAGCCAGGCTGCGCTCCCTGCAGTTTGATGCTGGTTCGCTCAAGCTGGTTGCCATCGATCAACGTGCGGTCGAGCCTCGTCAGCCCATCAAACCCAAGAAGGCTTTGATTGTGGTCCTCGCGCTCGTATTGGGCGGCATGTTCGGAGTGTTCGTCGCGCTGGTGCGCAACCTTCGCCGTCCGGTCGCCGCAATCTGACCATCCATCCGTCGGCGTGCCGTTGAGAGCTCAACGGCCCCGAAAGACGGTAGTATTCCCGCCTATTTTTTAAGGTGGCTCGTGACTAGCATGTCGCGAGTGCGTTGGCTGACATCGTTAAAGGAATAACCGTGCGCTATCCAGATATCGAACACCACGGCGCTAAGGATGGCGTAACCGGTTCCTGTCATCAGCTACATATGGACGCGAGCCATAGCTTGCTGATCGATTGCGGCCTGTTCCAGGGTAACGAGACTTCGATCGATGGTCGTGCTGCTATAGGACGGCTGGATATCGAGTTCTCCTTGGCCAGCGTCCAAGCGCTGGTCGTCACGCATGTGCATATCGACCATGTTGGGCGAATTCCTTATCTACTTGCTGCCGGCTACAAAGGCCCGATCTACTGTAGTGAGCCTTCGGCCAAACTACTGCCTATCGTTCTTGAAGATGCCTTCAAGCTAGGCTTCAGCCGTGATCAAAAGGCCGTCGAGCGCTACCTCAAGCTGGTCGAGCAGCGGTTGCGTCCTCTGCCTTACCAGCGATGGTCAACGCTGCTGGAAACCGAGGGGCTCATCGCGCGCGTGCGACTACAGCGCGCCGGGCATATTCTCGGCTCCGCCTATGTGGAAGTGGACCTGACGTACTCCGCCAGTGGCGAAAACAGGCGCATTGTCTTCTCCGGGGACCTCGGCGCAGCGCATGCGCCACTATTAATGCCGCCCGAATCACCCGAGCGAGCTGATATCCTCGTGCTTGAAAGCACCTACGGCGACTGCCTGCACGAGGACCGTACCAATCGCCGTCAGCGTCTCGAAGCCGTCATCGAACATGCGCTGCAGGATCAAGGCACCGTACTGATCCCGGCCTTCAGTATTGGCCGTACTCAGGAATTGCTGTACGAGCTGGAAGAGATCATCCAGAACAAACAAAGCCTCGGCGCCACCCAGCTCCCAGGTGCCTCCGGGGACCGGGCGAATACGGGGCAAACGACCCTGAACGGCAATGCCCGCTCCGACCATCTGCAGCTTCCCCGAGGGGAAAGGGCAGGGGTGAGGGGAGAACCGCCCCACACCGAAACCAACTGGCCCGAACTGCCCGTCATCCTCGACTCGCCCCTTGCGAGCCGATTCTCAGACGCCTATCGGAGCCTCGAGCCGTTCTGGAACCAGGAGGCACGCGAGCGTGTCGAATCCGGGCGCCGCCCGTTGGCCTTCGAACAATTGATCACAATCGACAGCCACGGCGACCACCAGCGCATCGTCAACCACTTGGCCCAGACTGCCCGACCCGCCATCGTGATCGCTGGTGGCGGTATGTGCAGCGGCGGTCGCATCGTCAATTACCTGAAGGCCATGCTCGGCGATAAGCGGCACAACGTTCTGTTCGTCGGTTACCAGGCCAAAGGCACGCCCGGCCATGCAATCCAGACCTACGGACCGAAAGGCGGCTACGTCGACCTCGACGGCGAGCGCATCGACATCCGCGCCGGCATCACGAGCATCGGAGGCTAGCCGGCCCATGCGGACCAGAAAGGGTTGGTAGAATTTGTGACCGGCATGCGCCAGTGGCCGACCGAGATACGGGTGGTGCATGGGAGGAGGGGGCGAAGAGCGGCCTCATATATAAATTAACTGATCTTTGCGATAAGGATTCGATATTAAGCTTTTTTAAACGTCTACGACTACTTGAAGTAGTTACGGAGAAATTAATAGCTTGCTGAGATGCCGAAACCTACAGGCGCTACGTTAACACAGCAGGTAAAATAGTCAGCATAGTAAGCTGTAGTCGATAGGTTAGGCATGAGTCAGGTATGGGTTATAAAAGACATTTCTTTTTTATGGATTGGTTCCCTGCTTGGTGCAGGGTTTGCATTTGTCACGCAAGTGATAATGGCACGCACACTAACCCCGGCCGATTTCGGCACTATTTCGGCTGCATTAGTTCTGATAAATTTGGCATCACCGATGGCGGGTTTCGGTGTGCATTCATTTTGGTTGAAAGTTTTCGGAAAGGAAGCCGAATTCGCAACTAGATGGCTACCTGACTCATTCAGGTTTATATCGTTAAGCCTGAGCGTTGTCCTCTGCGCTTTGTTCCTATGGATCATACTGGGGCCAAATGATGAACAGACGCAATCGCTGCTCGTTCTTTTGGGCCTCGGTGTGCCCGCTTATCTGGTCGTTGAGCTGATCGGTACCAAGCTACAACTACAAGAACGATTCGCATACCTTGCCTTCATTCAGCTTGTGCCCCATTTTTCACGTCTTCTATGGGTGGCCATAGCGGCCCTGTTATTTGTAAACGTCAACGCGACGAGTTTCGCCGCGGGGTACGCCTTGGTAGGGCTAATAACAATAATATATGGCTATGTAGAGCTTTCTGATTTGCGCAATGGGAAATTAACTATACCTAGGTATAACCAAGTTACTGATTTAGAACAACAAGCAAAGCCAAGCATGCTTAGAGTTGCAGCGGAATCATTTCCGTTTGGGCTCGCTACAGTATTTCATCTAATATATTTCCAGAGCGCAATTGTTATTATCTCCCAGATAACGGGCCCCGAATCGGCAGGCTTATATAATGTCGCGTTCGTGGTGATGAGCGCTGTGTATATATTTCCTTCTGTTATTTATCAAAAATTCCTTCTCGCCAGGTTGCATTATTGGTCAAACTACGATAGGTCTAGATTCAAAAAGATATATGCTCAAGGTAATATAATGATGGCTGTACTTGGGCTGCTTGCTATGTTTTCAGTGTGGTTGGTCTCGCCGTGGTTTATAGATAATGTATTTGGTGAGGAATATAGTGGAGCAAAGCAAATCCTTTTATTGCTCGCTGTATGCGCTCCTTTGAGATTCCTTGCAACTAGCGTGGGCGCTAGCCTAGTTACTCAGGAGCATATGAAGCGAAAGGTAAAATGCATGGCGATCGTAGCGGCTGCAAATATTGTGTTAAATATTATGCTAATTCCAAAATATGCTGCTATGGGAGCAGTGTACTCTACTATATTCTGTGAGTTTCTTTTGTTGGTGGTTTATTTTCGATTAACCAAAAAATACGTATTTTCGTCTTAGCTGGATAGGTGCGTTCATGTACGGTGGAAAAAAATATAAAGTTATTTTGAGGCCGGTAAAGTCAATATTGGGGGCGCTGGGCGGATTCCTCTATGACTTTTATATGTTTGGCCGATGCTCCGCGTGGAATGCTAAAGCAGAACTAGATGCCGAGGCGCGTAATTATTTTATCGCCAAAATATATCATCGGCTGGAAAAGGGCTTGAGTTTTAAAGTTCGGAAATTTGGTTCCGGCTGGCAGGACGTTACAATGCTAATCGATGTGCTGGAACGGATACCACCGAACAGTGAACTAGGTTTTCACGAGGCGCGGGCCGTGTTGACCGCAAGGGAGTTCATAAGGGTAAATAAACATGAGAATCCTAGCCTCGCCGATCAGCTAAACGCTAAGCTATTAAACTTTCCTATAGGCGCCGATACGTCGTTCACAGTAGGAAGCGAAAATATCACTCTAGAAGAATTTAATGATGGAGTGCTGGCTGATCCTGAAAAGTTTTTTTTCAGTCGTCGCAGTCTGCGTGATTTCAACGGTGTAAAGATTGAGCAGGAGTCAGTCTTCCGGGCTATTCAGTTAGCTTTACGATCTCCCTCAGTATGTAATCGGCAGGCTTGGCATGTCTATCACATGACAGACGAGGGTGCAATCGCCACAGCGCTATCGTTCCAGAATGGAAATCGCGGGTTTGGGACACGTGTTCCTTCCTTACTCATTATTACTGCCGATTTAACGGCTTTTGATTCAGGTAATGAGCGCTACCAACATTGGATTGATGGCGGAATATTTTCTATGGGCTTAGTTTTAGCGCTGCATTCGCTTGGGATAGCATCATGCTGTCTCAACTGGAGCGTATCGCCACTAACGGATATGTCTTTTAGGAAGGCTGTCCCGATTCAACGTAAACACAGCGTTATAATGATGTTGGCAATAGGATATCCCGAAGAAACAAATAAAGTGTGTTGTTCCCCAAGGCGCCCTGTGTCTGAGGTATATACGCATATTAAGGAAATACAATGAAAGTTGGTATCATCACCTATCATAACCCAAATAATTATGGCGCATTGTGTCAGGCAGTCGCAAGTCGTGTGGTTTTCTCGCAATTCGGTACTGCATCGATAATTGACTATCAGAATGATTTTATATCAGGTGAGCTAAAGGTTGTTAGGTTCAAGCCAACTATTGCGGGAGCCTTTAGAGCTATAAAGGATTTATTGCGTTATTCCCACAAGCGAGTCGCGATTAACAGTTTCGAAAAGTTTTTGCGTGACCATGGGAATCTTACGAAGCCGGCCAACGATCAGGTCGAACTAAAAAGAGTTTCCCATGACTTCGACGTCTTGGTAAGTGGCAGCGATCAAGTCTGGAATCCCCATTGCGCCAATGCGGATGGAAGCATTGACGAAAATTACTTTCTGGAGTTTTCTCACGCTGGTCAGAAATGCATATCGTATGGCTCGAGTTTTGGCGCCCATCAGTTTAGTCCCGCAGAAGCGGAACGGGTGAAGAAATATCTCAAAAAGTTTACGGCGCTTTCGGTCCGTGAAAAAGAGGGCGCGCAATATCTGGAAAATCTTTTAAAGCGCAAGGTTGAGTGTGTGCTTGATCCGACCTTGCTTCTTTCTGAAGGTGACTGGTCGCAGTACTGCAAACCCATAGAGCTGCCAGATAAATACGTACTTGTATATATATTTAACCGAACAAAACTTTCGAAAACGGTGGTAGAGCGCGTTCGTAACGCTACAGGTTTGCCTGTTGTTGTAATTGACCAGGAACTAACCGCCGGGTTTGCATGTATCAAACATATTAGAAGCGCGGGTCCCGGAGAGTTCCTCCACGCTTTTAAAAATGCGAGCTACGTTGTGACTGATTCGTTCCATGGTTGCTGTTTTTCTGTAAATTTTGGAAAGAAATTTGTTGCGGTTTCGCCCGGCTTGAAATCCAATCGGATTAAAAGCCTGTTCGGCATACTTGGATGCGAAAGTCGCTTGGTTTGCTCCGATGAGGACGCTCAAAAGATACGTGTCGAACATGACATATCGCCTGTCTCTTATATTTTGCGCTCAGAGCGCGAAAGATGCATGCAGTACATTTCTGATGCGATGAAGGTTGCTTGAAGTTAGCCATGGATAGACCAGTAGCCGCAGTGAGCGTCGTTATTCCCTGCTATCGATCGGCTAAGACCATTGGGCGCGCCGTACGCTCGGTAGCATGCCAAACCGTCTTGCCGAAGGAGATTATTATCGTCGACGACTGCAGTGGGGACGGAACGGTCGATGAGATCGAGAAGGTTATTAGCGATTATCCTTCGGGGTGGGTGCGGTTGATTGCTTTGCCAGTAAACGGTGGTCCTTCGAAGGCCAGAAACGAAGGTTGGAGTGTAGCTAGTCAGCGATATATAGCGTTCCTTGACGCCGATGATAGTTGGCACCCGCAAAAAATCGAAATTCAATATGGCTGGATGATTCGGAATCCTCAAATTTCGCTCACAGGGCATAACTGCAAAGCGGTAAGCTCGGACGATAAAATTGACCGCGAAATGGATTTAGCTGCGGTCAAATTTAATAGGGTAACCAAGCGTCAGATTGTTACGTCGAATAGATTCTCGACTCCATCAATTATGGTGAAAAAAGACATTCCTTACAGATTTAGAACAGCTATGCGATATTGTGAGGATTATATGCTCTGGTCGGAGCTGATATGGAGCGGTGCGCTATGCTATAAATCTGAAGTGGATCTCGCATATTTATTCAAGCCCGAGTACGGCGCTGGCGGGCTAAGCGGCAACCTGAAAGCAATGGAGAAAGGGGAGCTCGAGGTTTACGATATGCTTGCGGACCGCCGTCTGATTCCGGTGTTTCTGTGCCAGATATTAAAAGCCTATTCGTTCGCAAAATACCTAAGGCGAGTTGCGCTCGTTAGGTTACGGCTAAAATGACGGGAGCTATATCGTTTTCTCGCATTGTTCTCGTGAGCTATGTTCCATTTTTCATATGGACATTCCTTGGAGGGCACAAGCAGCTTTTTTTTGGGTTTAGCTCCGATCACATTACCATATTGATGGCGTTCGTTTCGGCCTCGCTAAGTTTGTTGCTGGTAAGGTCTGTTAGTAAGGAAGAGCTTAATATTGTCTTGTTATTTATTGCTATATACTTCTTTTATTGCTTATCTGTATTGATTGCGCCGACTCCCTATTTGTTTGTTGCTCGTCTTATTGATCATTTTGTTTATATGGTCATCTCACTTGGGGTTGCATTTTTTTTTAAGGACAGGGTCGCTACTTTCCTAAAAATGATAGCGGGCGCTGCCGTTGCTTCGGCTGTAGTTGTGGTATTGGCTTGGCTATGCTTGGGGCTTGGTTCATGGGGTAGGGTAACTATACCCGTCTACACCGAGGGGAGCTTCTCATACTTTCCAGGAGGCTACGAAACTTCAGCTGATCCGAACGTGTTGGCATTTTTTTTATATGTCGGTGCTATCACCTTGCTCTATGGTTTTTTTGATCGCCGTTGGGCAAAGCTAGCGTTAGCTGTCGTAATGTTTGCGGGAATTCTCACCTTCTCCAGAAGTGGATTCGTATCGTTCTTTATGGCTGTAGTAGCGTATGCGTTCGTATTAACTGCCGGTTGGCTAGGCAAGGGTGCGGATTTTAAAATTTCCATTTCAAAGTTATTTGTGTCGCTTACTATCTTTGCGGTTGCGTTTTTTCTCGTTGCGCAAGCTGTCTTGGCTTACTTTCCGCTAATTAAAAGCAGAGTTTTTGATTATTCGTCTAACTCAGACAGGCTCCAGCGACTTCACTATTTCATTGAGACTGGCTTCGTTAATCCGCTTAGGATCATTTTTGGACATGGCTTAGGCGCAACGCGAGAGTCCATCGATCCTCACCTTTTCTATTTGTCAGTAGTGTACGACACTGGCTTGATATCGCTTATGTTCGTTCTTTTCGCAATTGTCTGGCCGGTTTATAGGCTGTTTAAAATTGCTTCGGTTAAAACTGCCGCGTATGCCGCAGGCGTTGGGGTCTTTTTTCTTACCAATGCGATGTTTTATTGGCAAGTGCGAACGTATTATTTTGTAGTCGCTCTACTGTTTGTTCTTTATCTTTCGGCCAGCGATTCAAAAAAACGCTCGCTTAAATCAATTTAGCCCTTGGAGGAGTAATGCGTATCTTTGTTTTCGGGGCTACAGGCTTTTTAGGACGGTCTTTAACGCTAAGGTTGCTCGAGTTAGGGCATGATGTTTCGTTGTTGACTCGAAATTATAGCCGTGCCTTTTCTTTGTTTGGCGAACATGTCGACATTGTCGAAGGCGACATGGTTACGTTTAACGAATCCCTTAGTGCGTTCGACGCTGTAATAAATTGTTCTGGTGAGGTTCGAGATAAAGCGCAGATGTACGAATTGCATGTGAATGCGCTGAAGAGAATTTTGTTAAGCCTAGAGTCCGGCGGACCGCACTGGGTGCAGGTTAGCAGTGTAGGTGTTTACGGGCCCGGGTGCAGGGGAGAAGTGTTTGAAGAACACAGTTTTTCTCCCATCGGTGAATATGAAGTTACTAAAGCGATGGCGGATAAGCTGGTTAGAGATGTATGCCTCGAACGAAAGACACCTTTTACAATTCTTCGCCCTTCGAATGTTTTTGGCGAGGGGATGCCTAATAGTTCTTTGAAACAATTAGTCGAGATGATAAGGCGAGGGGTCTTCTTTCATGTGGACGACCCTGAAAAGTCTATGATGAATTACGTATATATCGAGGATGTAGTAGAGGCGATAATATACATACTCAGAGTTTCCGGTGCTCGGAACGACGATTTCATTATTTCAGATGTGGTCGATCAAGCTTCTTTTGTAGCTCTAATTAAGGAAGAGTTGGGGGGCGGGTGGTCTCCGGTTGTACCGAAATGGATTACCTCCATTGTGTCGCGTGTGGGCGATTATATTCCACGATTTCCACTTTCGAGATCGCGGGTGGCAGCGCTATCTGTACGGTGTGTTTACTCATCTGAGAAGATAAAACGCGTTCTTTCATTTGAGTATCCTGTCGGTTGCGTAGAAGGCTTGCGGCGTTATTGTAGATCAATAGCGAATTCTAACTAGGGCCTGCATGATGAGATTTTCTATAGCGCGGGTCTCGACAGTAAAGTTTTTTGTTGTTACGCAGTTGCGTACACAAATAGAGGCAACTGTGAAGGCGGGTGGTGATGTAACTATAATTGCCAGTGCTAATGATGAGTTGGTTCGGGACGACAATCAGCTGGGCAGTGCGGTCGATTTCTTGCCAGTGGACATGTCAAGGTCGATATCGCCGCTCGGTGATTTTATTGCGCTCTTAAGGCTTATATGGATATTTCGAACGAGAAAATTTGATGTAGTACATTCCACTACTCCGAAGGCGGGCGTCCTTTGTGCGATAGCGGCTAAATTGGCGGGTGTGCGGGTTCGTGTACATACGTTCACCGGGCAACCATGGGTTACTATGTCTGGGTTTAAGCGGTGGTTGTTGAGGTTCTGCGACAAAATAATAGGATCTTTGAATACTCGTTGTTATGCAGATAGCTTTAGCCAGAAAGAATTTCTAGTCAAAAGTCGTGTCGTGAGTGCCGGAAATATCAAGGTGTTGGGGGAAGGTTCGCTGGCGGGTATTGACTTTCGTCGTTTTGATGTTTCCCGATATGACCGAACTGCTAGGGATAAATTGAAAGCTGAATTGTCGATTCCTGCGGAGAGCATTATTATTCTATTTGTAGGAAGGATTACCCGCGAGAAAGGCATAAGCGAGTTGCTGTTAGCATTTAAAGAGCTGCTTCGTGGTCATGTTAATACCTATTTGTTATGTGTAGGCCCAATGGAAAGTGATGGTCACGACTGTATTAATTGCGTTGGCCAAGACGTGCTGGAGCGTGTCCGCTTTATCGGTTATGTAACAGAGCCTGAACAATATATGGCTATTTCCGACGTGCTTTGCTTGCCGAGCTATCGTGAGGGGTTTGGGACAGTAGTAATGGAAGCGGCAGCCATGGGCATTCCGACTGTAGGAAGCGACATATACGGGCTTTCCGATGCGATTATAGATAACGAAACGGGTATGCTGGTCAAAGCGCGCAGTTCTGAAGATTTGGCTGCAGCACTCCATAAAGTATGTTGCGATCATGAGTTTCGTAAAAACTTGGCTAATAATGCTAGAACTCGCGCTGTCTCGAGATTTGATAGTCATATCGTTTGTGATTTGGTGATCAAGGAATATCGTGACCTTCTTCGCACGTCCGAGCGTTAGCGGGTGGCCGGAGGATAGCTCTTTATCGTAGGTATGTGCGTACGTTCTTGTGATGCTTAGCAAGCCGTGGGGGGTTCATGAGGAATGTTCTAGTTACAGGCGCGAACGGGTATTTAGGCCAGGGGTTGGTTCAAAATTTAGCTGAACAGGGCTATTCTGTTAGGGCTACTGCAAGAAAAGCCCCGGCTCGTGTGTTGTCAGGGGAGTTTATAGTTGCTGATTTGTTAGCCAGCTCCGCGTTAGATGATCTTGTTGAAAGTGTAGATTGTGTAGTGCATTTGGCTGGTCTTGCTCATGTGGTTGGAAGAAAGTCGGCTGATATTGAAACGTTTCGTGAGACTAACTGCACTATGACGTTACAGTTAGCGGAGCGAGCATTGCAATCGAAGGTTAAACGTTTCATCTATATTAGTTCTATAGGCGTCAATGGGGCTTGTACGGGGTTAGATCCTTTCACCGAGGCCTCAACGGTTGCGCCTCATGCTAACTATGCCGTTTCCAAACTAGAGGCTGAGCAAGGACTTTGGGAATTGGCTCAGTCGGGAAGGATGGATGTGGTTATAATCCGTCCGCCGCTTATATACTCAGCTTCAGCTCCAGGTAATTTTGGCCGGTTAATGCGCTTGATAGGTGCGTCGATGCCGCTACCTTTTGCGTTGATAAAAAATGAACGAAGCATGATCGCGCTGGAAAACATTGTCGATTTTATTACGCTTTGCATCGACCACCCCGCCGCAGCGAACGAGCTCTTTCTTATCTCAGATGATGCAAGTGTGTCCACGCCTCAACTTATCAGATATTTGGCTGAGGGTATGGGTAAAAAAGCGCTCCTGTTTCCGTTTCCTGACTCGCTAATACGGTTTGGCGCTGGGGTGGTAGGTTTGGGATCAGTTTATACTCAACTTTGTGGTTCGTTGGTTATTGATTCAAGTAAGGCGCAATCGATTTTAGGGTGGCGGCCAAAAGTCAAGCCTGAGAAAGCGCTAGTTAGGGCGGGAGAAGTATATGCGAAACAGACATCTAGAATCTGAAAATATTGGGTTTAATTAATGCTGCCTTGGATTGTTTTGTCAATTGCGGTTGTTCTTTCATTTGCACTGACTGCAGGATTGCTGCGTTACGCCATTAATCGCAATCTAATGGACGTTCCGAACGGTCGTAGCTCCCATTCCGTGGCTACGCCGCGCGGCGGTGGCATGGCAATAGTCGTCAGCTTTCTATTCGCGTTGGCGGTGCTAGCTTTTTCGAAGCTCGTTGGATGGACCCAGGCTTGGGCATTGTTGGGATCAGGTGTAAGTATCGCTATCCTTGGTTTTCTTGATGACCATGGTCACATTGCTGCTCGCTGGCGCTTGCTCGGCCACTTCGCTGCGGCTGCTTGGGCATTGATGTGGTTGGGTGGGTTGCCGCCTTTGATTTTTTTTGGGTTCAGTCTGGATATGGGATGGCTGGGACACGGTTTGGCTGCGGTTTATCTCGTGTGGCTGTTGAATCTTTACAACTTCATGGACGGTATCGATGGTATTGCTAGCGTTGAGGCGATTTGCGTTTGCTTGGGCGGGGCGCTTCTATACCTGATGGCGGGTGCAGCTCAGCCCACCGACTTTCTACTTCCCGCACTGCTGGCCGCGGCTGTGGCTGGCTTCTTGTTCTGGAATTTCCCCCCAGCCCGGATTTTCATGGGGGATGCCGGGAGCGGCTTTCTAGGGATCACGATTGGTGTCCTTTCGATTCAAGCCGCTTGGGTTTCCCCAGCACTGTTTTGGGCGTGGCTGATTCTGCTAGGAGTTTTCGTTGTGGATGCGACGTTTACCTTGTTTCGCCGTTTGCTGAGAGGAGATAAGGTTTACGAAGCGCACCGCAGCCACGCCTACCAATACGCTTCTCGCCGGTATGGCAACCACCTTCCGGTGACAGCGGCAGTTCTGTTGATTAACGTGTTCTGGCTGCTCCCCGTTGCCGTTTGGGTAGGCATCGGCGGAATTGACGCACTTCTTGGGCTTGTTATCGCATACCTGCCGTTGGTAGGACTTGCTATTAAGTACCGGGCGGGTGAGTTGGAGCGTTCCATATGACAAATCGAACACTGCTTATTGTAGGTGCCGGTGGGCATGGTAAGGCCGTAGCCGAAGCTGTTTTACTCGACGGTCAGTGGCGGCGTATCGTTTTCATCGATGACCGTTGGCCCGAGTTGCAGCAGTGTGCTGGGTGGCCTGTGGTGGCCAAGGTTTCGGGGTTGGCTGAAATCGCCAGTAATGTTCAAGGTGCGATTGCAGCTATTGGCAATAACGCAATGCGTGAGCAGTGCTTGGAAGCCATAATCAGCGCTCGCATCCCTCTTGTATCGGTTATTCACCCAACCGCATTCGTCAGCCCATCGGCTCGAATCGGCGCCGGCACGGCGGTGATGGCTATGGCCATGATAGGAACTGACGCCGTCATTGGCATGGCTGCTATCGTCAACGCTAATGCAACCGTTGATCATGACGCATCGCTCGACGACTTCGCTCATTTGGGCGTTGGCGTTCACCTTGCAGGGGGCGTACGTATCAAAACTCGTGCATGGCTTGAGGCCGGATGCAGTGCCGGTTACGGTGTGGTAGTGAGGGAGAATGCGGTTTTGGGGCCAGGAACAGTATTGGTTGCAGGAAAATAGGTCCATCTATCGCTGTTGGATTTGTAAAGCGCTTTCGCCGCTGGGGTAGGTCCCCACAGGTTCATCCTGGTGACGGCTCGTAGGTATAGGATTTCGCTGTGTTAAGACTTGCTGAGAAGCTACGTTCCCGCCTCGTTGCTTTGCCTCGACGCTACAAACGATTGATCCAAGTATCGACTGACGTAGTGCTCGTCTGGATTGCGCTTTGGTTAGCATTTCTCGTGCGTGTTGGGGATTTTGACTTTGTCGAGCCGCTTGGCGGTCATGCCTGGCTGTTCGGCATCGCTCCGCTTATCGCCGTCCCGTTTTTCGTCCGCTTCGGCATGTACCGCGCGGTGATGCGTTACTTCGGCAACGATGCGTTGATGGCGATCGCCAAGGCGGTGACGTTGTCGGCGTTGCTGCTTTCGTTGGCTGTGTATTGGCGCAGCGATGCGCCAAAGGTCATCCCGCGCTCGATGGTGTTCAACTATTGGTGGCTGAGCCTGGTATTGATCGGTGGGTTGCGGTTGGTGATGCGCCAGTACTTCATGGGGGATTGGTTTTCCCCGGATTCGCTCACCAAGTTCAAGGGGCGTGATGCGAGCCTGCCGAAGGTGGCGGTGTACGGTGCCGGCGCTGCCGGTAACCAGCTGGTCGCTGCTTTGCGCATGGGCCGTGCTATGCGGCCGGTGGCGTTTATCGATGATGATCCGAACCTGCACGGTCGGGTCATCGCTGGGCTGCGGGTATATTCGGCCAAGCACATAGGGCAACTGGTGGAGGATACGGGGGCGGGCGAGATCTTGTTGGCCATTCCTTCAGCCTCACGCGGTCGTCGGCGCGAGATTCTGGAGATGCTTGAACGTTTCCCGCTGCATGTGCGCAGTGTGCCGGGCTTTATGGATTTGGCGAGCGGCAAAGTGCAGGTCGAAGACATCCAGGAGGTTGATATTGCCGACCTGCTAGGGCGTGATGCAGTGCCGCCGCAGCAGGCACTGTTCGAGAAGTGTATTCGTGGCAAGGTGGTAATGGTAACCGGTGCGGGCGGGTCGATCGGATCGGAGCTGTGCCGCCAGATCCTTTCGAATAAGCCGCAGGCGCTGCTGTTGTTCGAACACAGTGAGTTCAATCTCTACAGCATCCATATGGAATTAGAGCGTCTGATCGAGCGTACGTCATTGCCGATCAAGCTGGTGCCGATCCTGGGTTCCATCCGTAATGCTGACCGATTGCTGGACGTGATGCGCACCTGGGAGGTGGAGACGATTTACCACGCCGCGGCTTACAAGCATGTGCCGATGGTTGAGCACAATGTGGCCGAAGGCGTGCTGAACAACGTGATCGGCACCTTGAACACGGCACAGGCAGCGGTGCAGGCCGGCGTCAGCAACTTCGTGCTGATTTCTACCGACAAGGCTGTTCGCCCTACCAACGTGATGGGCAGCACCAAGCGTGTGGCTGAGCTGATTCTGCAGGCGTTGAGCCGTGAGCCGGCACCGTGTCTGTTCGGCGCCTCCGGGGTCCATCACGTCAACAAGACGCGCTTCACCATGGTGCGTTTCGGCAACGTACTTGGCTCCTCAGGCTCGGTCATACCGCGCTTCTACGCGCAGATTCGCGCGGGCGGGCCGGTGACGGTGACGCATCCGAAGATCACCCGTTATTTCATGACCATTCCGGAAGCGGCACAGCTGGTGATCCAGGCCGGCTCGATGGGGCAAGGTGGCGATGTGTTTGTGCTGGATATGGGCCAGCCGGTGAAGATCGCCGAGCTCGCTGAAAAGTTGATTCACCTGTCCGGCCTTAGCGTGCGTTCCGAGAAGTGCCCACACGGGGATATCGCCATTGAGTACACCGGCCTGCGCCCCGGCGAGAAACTGTACGAGGAGCTGCTGATCGGCGACAACGTCAGTGCCACCGAGCACCCGATGATCATGCGGGCAAACGAGGAGCACCTCGACTGGGATGTGCTCAAGGACAGGCTGGCCAAGCTGCTCAAGGCGGTGGAAAACGATGATTACCCGCAGGTTCGGCAGCTGCTTCGTGAGGTGGTGAGCGGGTATGTGCCGGAGGGTGAGATCGTCGACTGGATCTATCAGCAGCGGCGGGTGGAGCCGGAGTAGCTCATGCCTGGCGCCATCCGCGCGCTGGAGCTTGATAGCTCCGTAGGGCCCAGCGGTCTTTTGTTCGAGTGACAGGCCCGCCGTAGAGACGATAGGCGGGCTTGGTATCACTGACTCCGGGACACTCCGAGATCGGTTTACTGAGTGTTTTTACGGATCTATCGCCAGAGGCGGGATCGTCAGTGCCGCGCACCCTCATCCGGCATGCTCAATAGCTGCTTCTCATGGTTCCAGTCGAAGGGCTCGTCGTTTTGTTCGGCTTCGTAGCGGCGCTCTTCGAGTTGCTGGAATACGGCGATTTCCTCGTCCGGCATGAAGTGCAGGCAGTCGCCGCCGAAGAACCAGAGCAGGTCGCGCGGGACGAGGTGGGCGATCTGCGGGTAGCGATGGAAGACCTGGCAGATCAGGTCCTGGCCCATGTGGCGCTCTTCCGGCACGTTTTGCAGGTTCATGATCAGTTCGTCGAAGCGTTCGAGGAACAGCGCGTGGCTTTCCTCCGAAACCTGTTCGGCTTCGCCCATGGCAAGCAGGATGCCGCGCAGATGGGCCAGCAGCGCCAGGTTGTGATCGTGGTATGGATTGGCCATGGTGCACCTGTGTCGTTTCTGAGGGCGCGATTATAGGCGTGCGCGCCGGTGATTTGGGGTGTCTGGTTGACTCGTCTGGCGCCTGAGGGTTCGGTTCCAGCCTATCGAATCAGCATGAGGGACCAGCCAGGCGGGGCGCTTCGGCGCCTGTCGGCCTCCGTCGCTTCAATCTGGCGAAGGCGCGGCGGGGATGCTGACCAGGCTCAGCAAGTAGCCGTCGAAACGGGCGAACTGGCCCTCGACCAATGCGCCGGTGCGCCAGGTCTGAGAAAGGTCGATAAGCAGGCGCAGGCGCGCGAGCCCCCGAGGTGTGGCCTCCAGCACCTCGGCATCCTGAAAGTAGAAGCGTTGCTTGACCAACGGGTAGAGGGCCTTGAACAGGCTTTCCTTGAGCGAAAAGGTGCGGGTGACCAACTCGGCGCGTTCGTGGTCGCCCAGCGATGCAAACGCCTCCAGTTCGCTGGGCGTGAGAATCTCGCCCGCCAGGCGGTCGGCACGCTCGCACACCAGCATGCGTTCGATATCCAGCCCCAGACCGCGCCACTCGCGTTGCCGCGCTACCACGACGCCTGCCCAACCGGCGCCATGGGTGATGGAGCCAACGATGCCGTGCGGCCATTGCGGGGCGCGGTCCTCGCCCACGGTTGGCACATAGGGTGTGCCGGTCAGGCTCTGTAACGCTTCCCGTGCACATAGGCGGCCGGCCAGGAACTCTGCCTGTCGCTTGCTAACGCCTCGCGGCGCGGCAATGCCCCAGCGGGTGAAGTCTTCGGGGTCGAGCAAGGCGGAGTCGAACTGCGTGCTCAATAGGCGAACACCGGGCAATGCCTCGGGCAAGGGCCAATGGTCCTGGGGCGGCTTGCAGCAGTGCGGGTAGGGCGGGCGCTCGATCATGGCCGGTATTCTGCCTGAAGTGCGCTGCGATCGTTCAACGGAACGCGCGCTGCAGCGGCTCATGGAGCCGGCCGGCAGCGGGGCGTGCGGTGACCTGGCAGAAGGTCAAGGTCTCGCTGTCTCGCCGACGCAGATCAATGTCACGCGATCTAATCGGCCATGGTCCTCGCTATGCCCGCGGGCTGCCTGCTAGGGTTGAGCGCATTAACCGAGCGGAGAGCGCGATGTTCGAATCAGCCGAAATTGGTCACGCCATCGACAAGGCCACCTACGATGCCGCAGTGCCGGACCTGCGCGAGGCGCTCCTGCAGGCGCAGTACCGGCTCAAGGCCCAGGCGAAGTTCCCGGTTCTGATCCTGATCAACGGTATCGAAGGGGCGGGCAAGGGCGAGACCATCAAGCTGCTCAACGAGTGGATGGACCCCCGGCTGATTCGGGTCGACAGCTTCGATGTGCCCAGCGACGAAGAGCTGTCGCACCCCCCGGCCTGGCGCTTCTGGCGGCGGCTGCCGCCGAAGGGGCATACCGGCATCTTCTTCGGCAACTGGTACAGCAAGATGCTCGAGGATCGCGTGCATGGCCGCATCAAGGGTGCCGAGCTGAAGCTGGCCACGGCCCGGGCGCAGCGTCTGGAGCGTATGCTCTGCGACGAAGGCATGCTGATCTTCAAGTTCTGGTTCCATCTCTCGAAAGACCAGATGAATGCACGCCTCGACTCGTTGAAGAACGACCCGCTGCACAGCTGGCGCATCAGCCCGCTGGACTGGCAGCAGTCCAAGACCTACGACAAATTCGTGCGCTACGGCGAGCAGATCCTGCGGCTGAGCAGCCGCGATTTCGCGCCCTGGTACGTGATCGAAGGCGCCGACGAGCGTTATCGCAGCCTGACCGTGGGGCGCATCCTGCTGGAAGGTTTGCAGGCTGCGCTGGCGGCCGCGGAACAGCCCGGACAGAGCGTGGCCCAGCCCCATTCGGCGCCGCTGCAGGTGGATCTCGATCACCTGAGCCTGCTGGACAGCCTGGACCTGAGCCAGAAGCTCGACAAGGACAACTACCAGCAGCAACTGGCCGAGGAGCAGGCGCGGCTATCACGCCTGCTGCGCGATCGAAGGCTGCGCAAGCGCGGCGTGCTGGCCTTGTTCGAAGGGCATGATGCGGCAGGCAAGGGCAGCGCGATCCGGCGGGTCACGGGCGCGCTGGACCCGCGAATGTATCGCACGGTGCAGATCGCCGCACCGACCGACGAAGAGCGGGCGCAGCCCTGGCTCTGGCGCTTCTGGCGCAATGTGCCGGAGCGCGGCAAGTTCACCATCTTCGACCGCTCCTGGTACGGTCGCGTGCTGGTTGAGCGGGTAGAAGGTTTCTGCACGCCGGAGGAGTGGCTGCGAGCCTATTCGGAGATCAACGACTTCGAGGAGCAGCTCGTCGATGCGGACATCGTGCTGGTGAAGTTCTGGCTGAGCATCGACAAAAAGACCCAGCTCAAGCGCTTCAAGGAGCGCGAGGATACCGCCTTCAAGCGCTTCAAGATCACCGACGAGGATTGGCGCAACCGCGAGCGCTGGGACGATTATGGTCACGCGGTGGCTGATATGGTCGACCGCACCAGTACGGAGATCGCGCCTTGGACGCTGGTGGAGGCCAACGACAAGCGTTTCGCCAGGGTGAAGGTGTTGCGGACGCTGAACGAGGCGCTGGAGGCCGCGATCGAGAAGGGGCGTTAACCAGGATCGGCTCGCCAAGTGCCTGTGGGAGCGGACTTGTAACTGCAGCGAGGCGCCAGCTAGACGCTGCAACCACCTGCAAGATTGCTCAAAAGCCTGCCCCGGGCGTGTCTGACCCGTGAGGCAATGGCCGTGCATATGCTTGCTGAATGGTCATCGCCACGCTGGCGAGGGCGGAACTATGCTCGGATCACCGTCCACCCTGCGGTCGTGGAACAATCCGTGCGCGCTGCGCCGCCATAACATTCCCGCGACCGCGCCTAGTCTCCGAGGTATGTCATGCGTGAAGTAGTGATCGTCGATAGCGTGCGGACTGGCCTGGCCAAGTCCTTCCGCGGCAAGTTCAACATGACCCGTCCCGACGACATGGCGGCGCATTGCGTCGATGCGCTGCTGTCGCGCAACGATGTCGATCCGGCGCTGGTCGAGGATTGCATTGTCGGGGCCGGTTCCAACGAGGGCGCGCAGGGCTACAACATCGGCCGCAACGTCGCCGTGTTGTCGCGCCTGGGCATCGCCTGTTCCGGCATGACGCTGAACCGCTACTGTTCGTCCGGCCTGCAGGCCATCGCCGTCGCGGCCAACCAGATCGCCTCGGGCTGCAGTGACGTCATCGTCGCCGGCGGGGTGGAGTCCATCACCCTGACGCTCAAGAGCCGCAACACCGATCACCTGTTCAACCCGATCATCCAGGAACGCGTGCCAGGCATCTACCACACCATGGGCCAGACCGCCGAGCTCGTGGCGCGGCGCTACAACGTCACCCGCGAGCAGCAGGACCTCTACTCACTGCAGAGCCAGCAGCGCACCGCGCGTGCCCAGGCCGAAGGGCTGTTCAACGACGAAATCGTGCCGATGAACGTGCAGTATTTCACCGAGGACAAGAACACCGGCGAGCGCACCCTGCATCAGGGCGTGGTCGACCGTGACGACTGCAACCGTCCGGACACCACCCTGGAAAGCCTGGCCGGCCTCAAGCCGGCTTTCGCCGAGGACGGTTCGGTGACCGCCGGCAACGCGTCGCAGCTGTCCGACGGCGCCTCGATGACGCTGGTGATGAGCCTGGACAAGGCCATCGAGCTCGGCCTCAAGCCGCGTGCGTTCTTCCGTGGCTTCACCGTGGCGGGTTGTGAGCCGGAAGAGATGGGCATCGGTCCCGTCTACGCTGTTCCGCGCCTGCTCAAGGCAAAAGGGCTGCAGATCGCCGATATCGACCTGTGGGAGCTCAACGAGGCCTTCGCCTCGCAGTGCCTGTACTGCCGCGACACCCTGGGTATCGATAACGAGAAGTACAACGTCAACGGCGGCTCGATCTCCATCGGCCACCCGTTCGGCATGACCGGCTCGCGCACTGCCGGCCATATCGTGCGCGAACTGCAGCGCCGCAATCTGCGTTACGGCGTGGTGACCATGTGCGTGGGCGGCGGCATGGGCGCGGCCGGGTTGTTCGAAGCGGTGCGCTGACGCCCTCGAAGCTGCTCACAGAAACGGGCCTGCTACCAAGCTGTAGCAGGCCCGTTTTTTTTGCCTGGCTGCGTTGTGCGGGGTACTAGCCGGGCCACTTCTGACTGACGCTGCGTGGAGCGCCGTCGCCGACGGCAATTCGGTTCCGCTGTAGGCATTGCACGCACGGCGCAATGGCAGGTGCCAACATACGAAAAAGCCGCAGAGCATCGGTGATGACTCTGCGGCTTTTCTACCCGATCCTGCGATCAGGCCGTGGCGCGCTTAGCGAGACAGGTTGTACTCGGCAGCGGCACCGGTGCCCACGATGCTGGCGGACGGCAGCAGCTGGCTGATGAAGCGGTTCCAGCGGGTGATGTTGGCCGGACCCACGAACACCACATCCTGCGGCTGCAGCGGGAAGTGCTTGGCCAGAGCGAAGGCGGTCGGCGACTTGGCGTTCAGCTGGAACACCTTGGCCTGACCTTCGGCCATGTTTTCCGCACCGCGGATCACGTACAGCGCCTCGCCATCGGCAGTTTCCTGGCGAATACCGCCGGCGGTACCGACCGCGTCCATCAGGTTCATGCTGGTAGCCTTGAAGGTCATGGCTTGCGGCGACATTACCTCACCCAGCACGTAGACCTTGCGCTGGTCGTTGTACGGAAGGTGCAGTTGGTCGCCGTCCTTCAGGTAGACCTGGTGCAGCCAGGAATCCGGGCGGTTGAGGGAGTCGACGTCCAGCATGTACTCGCGGCCATCACGCTTGAGGGTCAGACCGGTGAGGTCGGCGGTATCGGTATCGACGCCAGCCTGGCCGATGGCCTGGGTGATGGTCATCGGGGCGGTGGTGATCGGTACTTCGCCGGCAGTATTGAACGCACCGGAGACGACCACGCGCTGGCTACCGAAGCGCAGGATGGAAACGTCCACCTGCGGACTGTCGATGTAGTTGGTCAGACGGCGGGCGATGGTGGCACGCAGCTCTTCGATGGTCTTGCCGGCCGCTTCGACGTTGCCGATGTACGGGTAGAACAGCGTGCCGTCAGGGCGAACCAGGCGTCCGTTGGCATCCAGCTGCTGCTGCGGGCCGGACGGCGCGGTCAGTTCAGGGTGATCCCAGACGGTGATGTAGAGCAGGTCGTTGGCACCGATGCGGTAGGCGCTCGGCTTGTAGCCGAGCAGTTCCTGCTTGCTCGAGGTGCCTTTGTCGGACGCGATCTCACCCCGGAGCATTTCCGGCGTGATACGGACCAGCTGCACCGTGCCGTGTTCGGCTTCGGCGCCTTCCTTGAACTCGTCGGGGTCAAGATACTGGCCGGGGGCGAAAGCACAGCCCTGCAGTGTCAGAGCGGAAGTAAAAGCGAGTGCAATGAATGGTTTCATGGTTTGTTCATCCTTGACGGAGTGGTTGTTGTTCAAAGAGTGAGACGGCTTGATTCACTTTTTTGCCTGAGGCGTTTGAATTGTTCTTTCGCCTTTTCAAGAGGACCGGAGTCATCACTCCACACTCCTCAGCGACCAAATCGGATCGGTAGCCAAAGTTTCTCTCCTTCCTGAATGTTCATCTCCAGCGGCTTTTATATTCAGCTACGCGGAAGCGTTTAATTCCCTCCTGGTTGTAAAACGGCAGCGGTCGGCTTGGCAGGTTTAATCCCTTACTTGTTTATGCGTGGCTGCTGCATTACGGCCGAGGCGGGACGGCGCTCAATGTTTAGTTCGATGTTGAAATGCCATCCTGTCACGCTCACACAGAAGGGATAGACCGTCTCGATCTGGCTGGGTTCACCGCGGTTCCGTGCAATTCCAGCCATTTTTTCGATGAATGCGTCAGCTGTCCTGTTTTGCTGGCTTGGCTTTGTCCATGCGGTAGTTCTTCTCCCGCCAAAATGCCGGAACAATGAACAGCGCATCATGGACATAGCGTTTGACCAGGCGTTTTGGCTCGGAGAGCATGCGATGCAGCCATTCCAGTTTGCAGTTCTGCATCCATACCGGAGCACGCTTAATACTGCCGGTGGCGAATGAAATCGACGCGCCGATACAAAAGCCCATTCCGGTCCGTTCGTGACTTTCGATCGAACTGGCCAATATTTCCTGGCGCGGTGCACCCACCGCGTAGAACACCAGTTCCGAGGGGTGTTCACGAACGAACTGCAATGCCTTTTGCACTTCGTCCGGTCGATTGATGAAGCCCATCGGCGGATTGTGGTGGTAGACCGTGATGCCTGGATAAAGCGCGCGCAACTTGCTGCATTCCTGTTCGGTAGCGCCGATCAGCACGATGCGCAGATGCTCGCGATTGGCCCAGTCGAGCAGGTCCATGGTCAGGTCGCTGCCGGGAATGACTTCCTCGATCTGCACGCCGAGACGCTGCAGCAGCGGCTGCAGGATCCGGCTGTCGCACAGGCGCAGCCGGGCCTTGGCGTATGCCTCGCGCAGGGCAGGGTTGTCCTGCAGCTGCGCGAGGTGATCGACGTTGGGTGTCACGACGAACGAGTAGGGCTGCTTGACCCCCTCGCGAATGCAGTTCAGCAGCGACGCCTTGCTGCCGGTGTAGAAATGCACACCGAACGCGTGGTTAGTCTCGTTAGACACTCATCGTTACTCCCTTGAAGGCGCCCTTGATGCCGGACCAGGCAAGGCTGGGGTGGTTGAACTCCTTGATGACGGTGATCGCCGACAGGAAACAGGCCGAAGCCAGCGCAAACCCCTGGCCGTAGAAGCGCTTGTTGAAACGGGTGGCCGCTCGGTTGCGGTAGTAGTGGTAGAAGGCCGAACGACCGCCCGAGCTGAGCGAGCCGTAGTGGAACAGGCGGCTTTCGGGCACGACGCGGATCGACACGCCTTTCTTCTTCGCCTGGAACTGCCAGTCGACTTCTTCGGAATACATGAAGTACGCCTCGTCCATCATGCCGATGCGGTCGATCAGCTTGGCCGAGAACGCCAGGCTGCAGCCCATCAGGTAATCCGGTTGCTCGCTGGTCTGGGCCATGGCTTCGAGGGTCTGGTCCTTGCCCAGCAGCTTCGCCTTGCCCAGCAGCGGGTACAGCTTGCCGCCGCCATAGCACTCAAGGCGGCCGGTATCGGCGCTGAGGATCACCGAGCCGACGAACTGGCGATCGTTCTGCGCGAGGGCATCGAGCAGCGGGGTGAAGGCGTCGCTGTCGACGTAGGTGTCGTTGTTGACGATCCAGAAGTTGGTCACCGGCAGGTTGTCCAGCGCCCAGCGCAGCCCGTAGTTGTTGCCACCGGCGTAGCCGTTGTTCTCCGGGTTGGCGAGCACGGTGACGTTGTGCCGCGGCTGGGCTTCCAGCCACTGGTTGAACGCCACGACGGAGCCGTCCTGGGAATCGTTGTCGATGACCACCACATGGTTGAGAGCCGGGCAATGAGCGAGCAGGCTCTCAACGCAACTGATGGTTTCAGTAGCTGCCTTGTAGTTGAGGATAAGCGCGACGTTCATGGATAGGTTCCTGGCTGCGGAGGTAACGGGCCCGTAGGGCATGAATGACGAACAACATTGCAATGACCGGCTGGCCGTATTCGAACAGGCCGTTGAGCGGCCAGATGACGAAGAGGGCCAGCATGGTCGCGTAGATGAAGCTCATGTCGCTGGCGATGTTCTTGGCGATGCGGTGATAGACGAACAGCGTCATAGGCACGATCAGGAAGGTCAGGAAGCCGAAGCGGAACAGCGTGCCGATGATGCCGACGTCGGAGAGGAAGAAGTGTTCGCCGAAATAGGGGATGAAGCCGTCCTGCCACATCAGCGAGAGCGAACCGCTGGGTAACCAGTTGACCTGCTTCAAGTGGTCGAAGATCAGGGCGATGGTGACCGAACGGGCGCCGTCTTCCACGCCTTCCAGGGTGCTGTCGTAGAACTCGACGTTGAGTCCGAGAATTTCCAGCAGGCTCGGATAGAAGTAGAACGGCGACAGCAGAATCGACAGCGAGGCGGCCCAGATGATGGCCTTGGCGCGCAGGCAGAACAGGGTGAAGGCCAGGCACAGCACGATCAGCTGGCGCGTCTGGGTAGCGAACACCAGGGTCAGCAGCAGCACCGCGGCGATCACCAGATAGAAGGTCTTGCTGCGCGCCGCACCGCTGATCGGCGACGCCCCCTTCGACCAGATCTGGATGCAGTAGAAGTACGCCAGGCAGATCAGGAAGGGGCCGATGGAGGATCGGTCCGGGCGGTCATCGGAGCGCACTTCCGGGCGCATGTCCGGAATCACGCCGAACTTGAAGCACCAGGAGAAGAACGCGGCAATCAGCGCGGCATAGAGGAATGCCCGCTCGAACTGCAGGGTGCTGACGCGCTTGCCGAGGAACAGCAGCGGCGCGAAGCCCAGAGCCGCCAGTACCCGGCGTTCCTCGATCAGCCCGAAGACGATCGGCTGTCCGTACGTGTAGTAGGCGAAGATCGCCGGGAGCACCAGAAACACCACGGTGGTGTAGGCACAGTAGTACATGATGATGCGAAACTCACGCGGAGCGTTTTCCGCCGAAGCCAGCAGCAGCAGGATGGTGAAGATGATGCAGATGGCGAGGTACAGCTCGTTCAGACCCTTGATGCCGTAAGGGTTGTGCGGGCTGTCCCCGAACACGGCGAAGTGCAGCACGATCGCCATGATCAGCAACGGAAAAAAGAAGAAGCGTGAACTGAAATTCGTCATCAACCTGAGTCCTTAGGTATTGGTTCCTTGAGCGCCACAGCCCATCAGGCTGTTTCCAGCGCCCGCTTCTTGATCTTCTTGCGCCGCACCAGCAGACCGGTGAACGCCTTGAAGCTCTGGTAGAACCCGATCTCCTTGGCCCCTTTGCCAAGCTCGAAGCCTTTGTACGAAGGGGTTTTGAGCAACAGCAGCTTCATGGCCAGCAGCCGCGGAAGAATCGTCGTGCGGCGGTAGTACTGGAACGGCTGGATGGCGAAGATGCTGCCCGTATCGAACGCCTCCGCTTTGACAACACCATCGGCCTCCGCGTTGCGAAAAAGTTCGCGGCCTTTTGCGGTGCGTACCAGAATCAGCGAGTTGCCCTCGCGCTCTTCGAACGAGGGGTAGCCTTTTTCATCGCCTTCCCAGCCGTCGGCACAGACGATATCGGCGAACTCGCCGATGCCGTCCGGGCAGATCTTGCAGCGGGTCTGCAGGTGACGGTTGAGCACCTTTCCCCAGGAGTCGTTGTAGGTCATGGTGCGTTCGTCGCCGTTCTTCAGCGTCGCCTTGGTCAGACCCGGCCAGCCGTCGCCGCGGTAGCGGAAGGCGGTGACGTCCTTGCGTTCGACCTCCAGCTTGTCCAGCACCTGCTCGGTACCCTGCAGGCTCGGGGTGCCGGCGCACATGAAGGAGACGATGTAGGGAATGTTTTCTTTCAGGCGGGGATCGTGCTGCTGCATCTGGCGCACCGCGGCGACGTCGCAGGGTTTGCCGATGAACAGGTACTTCTCGGTGGACATGGCCACCCATTTCAGTGCCTCACCGGGGCTTGCCGGCGCGTAGCGCGAGCCGGAGGAGGCGATGATGTTCTGCCGCGAGCGGCTGATGGTGGCGACGTTCTCCAGCGGATCGGTGTGCGAGGCCTGGATCTGGATGACACCGTCGACCAGGTTCTTCTCCAGGCAATACTGCGCCAGCGCGGAGATCACACCGCCGGAAGAGCCGGCCTGGCGGATCTCGTTATCGGTGGCATAGCCCTTGAGCGTATCGAGGATCTCGCCCCAGATGGGGTGGTAGTTGGCCGACTTGTACGGCCGGATGTCCAGGTTCAGCGCCGGGCAGGACTTGGCGAAGGCGGCGCTGGTCTGCTCGTTGGCAACCGGCTTGTTCTGGTACTGCGCATTGAGCACCGGGCGGTGATAGCCATCGCCGGTCAGACGGATCTTGATGGCGTCGTCATCGGCCACCGAGCTGCACATGCCGCAGCCACTGCACAGGTCGTTGTTGAGCACGCGATTGAGTAAAGCTTTCATACCTGCCTTCCCTTGAGCGGCCGGTCGGGCGCGATGCGCGACCGGCAGTATTTAACGAGTTCGGTCATGTGGGCTGGCGCCGCTTGCGGTAGATGGCGAGCACCGCATAACCGTAAATGCCTGTCAGGACGACCATGCCGAGAGTGGACACCCAGGGGGCCGCCTGTATTCCGTGGGACGGAATGAAAATCCAGTAACAGAGCACGGTGATCACGCCCGAGGCGATGATTCCGAAGGTGCGCAAGAAGCCCGTTCCCATGGCCATCAGCTGTACGCCAAGCCCGGCGGCGATGAAGCGCGCGGCGGTGAAGCAGGCGAACGCCAGCCAGAGGGTGTTCAGCTCCGCGTACTCGGCGCCGAGGAAGTAATCGGTAAACAGCGGGCCGATAAAGAAGAACGCCAGCGCGAAGATCAGCCCCATCCCCGTGTATTCGCCGAGGATGCGCAGGCCGTAGCGGGCCAGCCCGGCGGTCTTGTTGTGCAGCTGATAGGCGAAGCGCGGGATATGCACGCTGGCCAGCAGCACGCTGAACGGCACCGCGCCCTGGATCAGCCGCGAGCCGGCGAAGTAGATGCCAGCGGCCTCGCGACCGGCGAGGTGGTTGACCAGGATGACGTCCAGTTGGGCGAAGATATTGGTTGCGCCACTGTCCACCGCGAAGCTCGTGGAAGACTTGAAGCGTTCGCCCAGCACCTTCCAGGAATTGCGCAGGATGCCGCCCAGTTCGAGGATCCTCGACAGGGCGCGAAGGGCGAAGGTGGCGTAGATCAGTCGCGACAGGAGAAACGCCACGCCGATGGCCAGCACGTCGTTGCGCAGCAGAATCGCGGCACCGATCAGGACGAAATGCACCAGCGCCGTCGCCACCACGATTCGGGTTTCGCGGTGGAACTGGCCGATGCTGCGAAAAACCGTCAGACCCAGGTCGCCGTAGGACGAAGCGAGCGTGCCGAGCAGGAACAGCACCGCGGCGAAACGTTCGATGAGGTGCAGGTCGAGCACGAACAGGATCACCGGCAGCAGCACGATGCAGGCCGGCAGCACCAGCACCGACTTCGCCGCCAGGCTGGCCGACATGATCTCGCCGGCCCGCTCGCGTTCGGCACCGATGTCGCGCAGGGCGCGCATGCCGAAGCCATAGTCGGTCACCAGGGCGACGATGGTCGACCAGGTGATGACGATGGAAATAAAGCCGAAGTCGCTCGGCCCCAGCGTGCGCGCGAGGATCAGCAGGGTGCCCAGCTGCACGGCGGTCCGAGCCGCCGTGGTGACCCCCATCAGGGCGTGGTCGCGCATGGTTATCTCTGATACGCGGCCTGAGGCTGGTGCAGCGTCGCCAGAATCTGTTCCAGTGCGGCGCTGTAGGCGTCCAGCTTGCGACGGATGATCGCGCCGCTGGCGGCGACCTCGGCCTTGAGCTGTTCACGGTTGTCCAGGTGCGCCAGTACCAGCTCCAGCGCGCTGTCGGTGTCCTCGGTCTTGAGGTCGACCACGCGGTGGTAGTCCAGCGACTGGTAGAGCCCGGCGAACTTGCGACTGTAGGCCAGTGGCACGACCGGTACGCCCGCGGAAAAGGCACCAATGGTGGCGTGCATGCGCGCGCCGACGAAGAAGTCCATGCCGCTGATATAGGACTTGGCTTCGATCGGCCCCTTGAAGCGCGGCGCCAGCTTGAGCTCCGGATACTGCTGCTGGAGCTGCTGGGAGACGGTGTAGTCGTCTTCGGCGGGGAACCCGATCGGGATCACGTGGGGCACCAGGTGCACCTCGTGGCCGCGCTCGAGCAGGGTACGGATCAGTCGGTCGGTCAGCGCCTTGTAGTCGGCGCGCAAGCCGAACTGGTTGGCCGTGCCTTCGTAGCCGCCATGGTGCAGCAGCGCGGAGACACTCAGGCCCACGGCGAGCTTGCTCGGGTCGCGCTGTTCGCTCTGGCGCTCGAAGGGCAGGGCGAAGGCGACGTCGATCACCTCGTCGCGATTGGGGATGTCGAGCTGCTTGAGCACATCGAAGGACTGGTGATCGCGGGCGAAGACCATGGTGCTCTTCTTCATCGCCCAGGCCGAGGCCTTGGTGCCCCAATCGGACTTGAACGGGCCGATGGTCTGCGGCGACAGGATCAGCGGCACGCGGCCACCCAGTGCCATGCCCTTGCTGACCAGCAGCTTGATCAGGCGCTTGGCGCCATAGATGTCGGAAAAGCTGTCGCCCTCGCCGATGTCGAAGATCGCGTCGCAGGAGGCGATCGCCCGATACAGGCCGTGCGGGTTCTTCAGCAGGGCCTTCTCGTTGAACTCGATGAATTCGTAGTTGAAGCGTTCGGTGGACGGCGGGTAATCACAGGGGCCGGAGGAGCCGATGATCAGGAACTCCGGGGTGATGCCACATTTGCGGGCGGCTTCGTCGATCAGCAGCATGTTGGAAATGCTCAGCGCGCCAACCCCGAGGTTGCCGGATGAGAACGAATGCCACAGCAGTCCGAATTTCATGTTCGAGTCACTCCAGAATCAATCAGCAATTTGCGCAGGTGTAGGGCCGATGGCCGTGCAGTCGTTGGCCAGGTGCTTGCGCATGAGCTCCATCTGCGGACGGTCTTTGCCGTTGCGCGGCTCGATCGCAAGCTTGTAGGTGCCCCAGCCGGGGCCGCCGGCCCAGTACGCGCTGGGCACGCAGTTGTCGTTCAGGTAGGCGAGCAGGTTGTCCATCGCTTGCGCCGCTTCGGGCAGGTCGTCGGGTATGCCGTACTCGCCAACGAACCCTTTCTGGCCATGCTTCTGCAGCCACTCGATGAATGGCCGCGCGCGTTCGACGCCGATCATCGGATCGATGTTGCGGCTGGTCTGGGCCATGTACTTGCCGGAGAAGTCGTCGTCGAAGTACAGGTGCGCCTCGTAGATGAGGCGGTCGGCCGGGTCGTTGATCAGGAAATTGGCGTTCACCAGCGGCCAGTGATAGGCGCTCGACCAGCGCTCGCCCTCGATGAAGATCAGCGTCTGGTCGTCGACTTCGCGGATCGCATCGACCGCCGCCTGGGCTGCGCCCGGCCAGAGGCCCACGGTGCTGTGCGGCTCGTTCATGATGTCGTAGCCGAGCAGGCCCGGGTGACCTTTGAAGCGCTCGGCCAGCTTGCGCCACACCGAGGCATAGGCTTCGTAGGGCACCTTGCTCGAGCCGATGAGTTCGCCGTGGTAACGACCATAGTTGTGCATGTCCAGAATGACCTTCTGGCCGTTCTGTGCGGCCAGATCCAGGGTCTTCTTCAACAACCGGATCTGGTCGAAGTTCAATCCGGAATCGAGCGAGTGCTGCACGCGCTCCCAGATGAACGGAAAGCGGATCAGGCGGATGCCCTGATCGGCGTAGTACTTGAAGTGTTTCTTCTCGGGGTAGAAGTAGTGAGTGCCGTTCTTGCCCGGCGTGATGTGCGGGGCGAAGCCGGCACCGGAGATGTTGACCCCGTGCAGGGCCAGGCCTCCTTCGTCATTGACAGGCCAGTCGGCGGCGCACACGCCGACAGCCGACAGCGCGGCGGCCAGGGCCACTGCCAGTCGGGTCGAGCGCATTGCAGGCCGGTTGGAGTGTCTGGTCATCGCTAAACACCTATCTTCAAGCAAAAAAAATGTCCGCTGACGCTCGCAAGGTCAGTGTCGGGCAGATACGAAAAAAAAATGGGGCGGCGTTCGGCATGGCGACGGGGTTGACCCCGCCGCCGTGCGAATCACTTACTTATTGGTGCTGGCGTATTCGTACTGGTAGTAGCCGTACTCGCCATAGGTGGATGCCTTGCGGACCACGGCGTTGAAGATCACGCCCTTGACCAGCAGGCCGTTCTGCTCGAGGCGCCGCTTGGCCGCTTCGATTTCCTTCAGGCCGTTCAGGCCGTAGCGGGTGACCATCAGCGTGGTACCTGCCTGGCTGCCGACCAGCGCGGCGTCGGTGACCGCCAGGATCGGCGGGGTATCGAAGATCACCAGGTCGTACATGTGGCTGATCTCCTTGACGAAGCGCGAGAAGTTCTCGTGCATCAGCAGTTCCGACGGGTTCGGCGGCAACTGGCCATGGGTGATCACGTGGAGGTTGTTCAGCTGGGTCTTCTGGATGGCATCGAACAGGGTGATGCGACCAGAGAGGATATCGGACAGACCCTTGTCGCCATCGCAACGCATGACCTTGTGCAGGTAACCCTTGCGCATGTCGGCGTCGATCAGCAGTACACGCTTGCCGGACTGAGCGACAACGGCGGCCAGGTTGGTGGTGACGAAGGACTTGCCGACTGCCGGGCTCGGGCCAGTGATCATCAGGACGTTGTTCTTGGCCTCGATCATCGCGAAGTGCAGGCTGGTGCGCAGGCTGCGCATGGCCTCGGTGGCGAGGTCGGCCGGGTCGTTGATGGTCAGCAGGTAGGATGCAGTGCTCTTGTCGCGCTTGAAGTTGGCCAGGCGCTTCTCCAGCGTGGCCTGCTTCTCGGTGAAGGGAATCGAGGCGTAGACCGGAGTGCCGGTGCGTTCGATGTCCTCCGGGTTCTCCACGCCGCGCTTGAGTGCTTCACGCACATAGACGAAGGCGGTGGCGAGCAGGGCGCCGAGCAGGGTGGCGACGATGACGACCAGCGGCTTGTTCGGCTTGACCGGGTTTTCCAGGTCTGCCGCGGCGTGGTCGATGATGCGCACGTTACCTACGGTGCCGGCGCGGATGATGTCCAGCTCCTGGGTCTTGTTCAGCAGCATGGAGTAGGTTTCCGAGGAAACTTCCACGTCGCGGGTCAGGCGCAGCAGTTCCTGCTGGGTCGACGGCAGGGTGTCGATCTGCTTCTCCAGCTGGTCCTTCTGCATCTGCAGCTGGTTGATCTGGTTCATCAGCGCCTGGAAGTTCGGATGCTGACGAGTGAAGCGACGTTCCATCTCGGTGCGCTTGAGGTTCTGCTCGGAGATCTGCTTTTCCAGGTCGACGATGCGATCGAGCACCGACTGGGTTTCTGCGGTGATATCCACCGAGCGGGAGCCGGTCTGATACTTGTTCAGCGCGGTCTGGGCAGCCTCGAGGTTGCGGCGTACGGCCGGAACCTGCTCGTTGAGGAATTCCAGGCTCTGGGTCGCTTCTGCAGCGTTACGGGCAACGTTCTGATCGACGTAGCGGTTGGCCACTTCCTCCAGCACGCGGATGGCGTGTTGTGGATCCGGGTCTTCCAGGGTCACGTTGACGATGCCCGACTGCTTGCCGCGCTCGGCGGCGGACAGGCGCTGCTGATAGCTCTCCGTGGTGTTGTAGGTGCGATTCTTGATCACGGTGAAGGTGGTGCCGGGGCGAGCGTTCAGCTCGGCCACGGTGACGCGGTAGCCTTCGTTCTCTACCGGCTCGCCGGTGACGCCCTGTACCACGACTTCGCCGTCTTCATCGCGCAGGATGAAGCCGTTGTTCTCGGCGGCTTCCAGCGTCAGCTCCTTGCCATGCACCTTGTCCGGTACTTCCATCTGGGTGACCTTCAGCACTTCGCCACCCCAGGCGTAAGCGCCGAGGCCGGTCGGGTACCAGCCCAGTTCGCCTTCTTCGGTCGGCTCGAAGCGCCGGGCCATGAAGCCGCCGATGATCGGGAAGTGGTGGGGCTTGATGATGATGTCGAGGTTCAGGTTGCTGACCGCGCCACCCACCACCGAGCGCGACTTGAGCAGCGCGATCTCGGTCTGTGCCGGCGATACCGGCGGGTTGTTGTTGACCACGTCGGTCAGGCTCGGCAAGCCGCTCTTGGGTTCGATCTGGATCATCGCGCTGGCAAGATAGACCGGTGTTGCGAGCAGCGCATAGGCGATGCCCAAAGCCGCGAAGAAGCCGGTGATGCCCAGAATGAGCATGCGGTTGTTGATGAAGGTGTCAAAGAGGTGGGCCAGGTCGATGTCCTTGTCCTCTTTGGTTTCATAGATTGGGCGGGGCATGGTTGTCATCGAAGTTCCTTCTTCATTTCAGGTAAGGAAGCCAGCTCTCGACGGATTTCGTCAGGAGATTGTGGACATGTTCAAAAGCGGGTTTGGATTGGCGGTAGGGGTCCGGAATTTCCAGGTTGTCCTGCCATTTGCCGATGAGAAACGTCTTGCCGTGGACCTCGGGTGCAATCTGGCGAATGTGTTGAATGTGGCTGTTCTCCATCGCCAGGATCAGGTCGGCCTGGTGCAGCATGTGACTGTCGACCTGGCGCGCACAGTGGGCGGGGAGTTCCAGCCCGTGGTCCTGCAGTACTTCATGGGCGGTTTTGTCCATGGGGTTACCTACTAGTGCGCCAATGCCAGCCGAACTGATCGTCAGGCCCTGGCCGCTGAGTCTGTGCGCGAACAACGCTTCGGCGGTTGGGCTCCGGCAGATGTTCCCGACACAGACGATCAAAATGTTCTTGAACATGGGTTCAACCTCGTGGCTGCAAGGTCGCAGCCGCCGGGATTCGGCCCGTGATGAACGAATGTGAGATTTTGGGCAGTGTCATTAGTTCCTTCCTGTCACGCCTTTGTGCGGCGTGACTTTTTCCAGTCTTTTCGGCGGCGCGCGGAGCGTGCGTCGATCAGTACACGTCCTTGTTCAGCAGCAGCGCCGGCGGGGTGCGTACGAGGATGTAGAGGTCGAACCAGACCGACCAACGCTCGATATAGTCGAGGTCGAACTCGACGCGTTTCTCGATCTTCTCCAGCGTGTCGGTCTCGCCGCGGTAGCCGTTGATCTGCGCCCAGCCGGTGATGCCGGGTTTGACGCGATGACGTGCCGAGTACTCGGCCACGGCGTCCTCGAACAGCACGCCGGCAGCCTTGGTGGCGGTGGCATGTGGGCGCGGACCGACCATGGACATGCTGCCGAGGAAGACGTTCAGCAGCTGTGGCAACTCATCGAGGCTGGTCTTGCGGATGAAGCGGCCGACACGGGTGATGCGATCGTCGCCACGGGTGGTCTGCCGATCGGCGTTGGCGTCGGACTTCTCGTGGTACATCGAGCGGAACTTGAAGACTTCGATCAGCCGGTTGTTGTAGCCGTAGCGCTTTTGCTTGAAGAGCACCGGACCCGGCGAGTCGAGCTTGATCGCCAGCGCGATGAGCAGCATCACCGGCGCGGCAGCGAGCAGGGCGATGCTGGAGATGACGATGTCTTCCAGCCGCTTGAAGAAGGGCGACCAGCCGCGCAGTGGCAGGTCCGAGGCGATCAGGGTGGGCAGGCCGCCGACTTCGGTGATGCGCTTGTCGGCGTGGCGGAAGGCGACCATGTCCGGTACCAGCAGGACGTTGACCGGCAGCTTGCGCAGTTCGTTGATCAGCTGGCCGATGCGGCTGTCGGCGAACCAGGGCAGGGCGACCAGCACCTGGGTGACCTTTTCCTCGCGGATCATGCGTTCCAGATCGCGGGTGTTGCCGAGCAGGGGCAGGTTGGCCAGTTCCTTCGGCAACCGCTCGAGGCGGTCATCGATGAAGCCCAGCACGCCGGTGCGTATGTCGCGATGGTTCTGCAGATGTTCGGCCACGCGCAGGCCGTTCTCGGTACCGCCGAGGATCACTGCGTTCTGCAGGAACATGCCCCGCGCCATCAGGCGGCGGAACAGCGCGAGCATGGCCAGGCGCTCGGCGCCGAACAGGACGGCGCTGGTGAAGAACCAGAACACCAGGTGTTTGGTTTCCAGGTAACTGAACAGGCCCATGCCCTGATGCATGAAGATCAGGAAGCTGAACGCTGCGGCCCAGGCCACGAGCATGACGCGGAAGCGCAACAGGGTGCTGAACACTTCTTCGCTATAGATGCCGACGGTCTGGAAGATGATGACGCTGAGTACCGCGAAGAAGCCGAGGAATGCGCTGAACGGGCCGCTGGCGGGAAGTTCCATGAACGCCAGCAGGAGTAGCCCGGGCAGGATCGACGTGAGGCCGTGGATCAGGCGAATGCTGGCAAGGAAGTAATCGACGAAACTCGGGTGAGCATATTCAAGGGTTCCAACAGACTGTACGCGCATACAAGGCTCCATCCTCAGCTCAAAGCTGGCTCAAATCTCGAATTAATCGCCGCGGAACGCGGGGGATTGATAGCAGGCCGCCATCGCAACCGTGATCGGGACTCCTGCTCCGACCGTGCCTCTCCGGATGAGTTCAGTAGGAGTCAGTGGGCCGCCAAAAAAATGAGCGGGCCCGCAAAATGCGCGCAAATAGCTGTTTTGAAAGCGCTTTGAGCGGCGCCCGAGATGAGCGTGGCGGGCTAAGCAGGACGCGGATAATGACGGGCGGTGCGATACATCGAAGTTTTGGATTAATACCGCTGCGCTTGTTGCGCACAACTTCCGACCGCGGCCCCGGTCTTATGCAGCGGTGCCAATTGCGAGGAATGAACTGCCATGAGCGATGCCAAGGCGCTGCTGATACTGCATGGAAAACAGGCGCTCAACGATGAGGTACGCGAGGCGGTTAAACAGCGTCGCGACGCGGGGTGGGATCTGGCGGTTCGTGTCACCTGGGAGCCAGGCGATGCGCAGCGGCTGGTGCGCGAGGCGCTGGATGCGGGCTATCCGACCCTGATTGCCGGTGGCGGCGACGGCACCTTGCACGAGGTGGCCGCGGCCATGCTGGAGATACAAGCGAACGCCAGCCTCGCGCTACTGCCGCTGGGGAGTGCAAACGACTTCGCCAAGGCTGCCGGCATACCGCTCGACCCGGTCGAGGCACTGGGCCTGCTGGAGCAGCCGGCGCAAGTGATCGATATCGGCGAAATGAACGGCCATCCCTTCGTCAACATGGCCACCGGCGGCTTCGGCTCCAAGGTCACCGCGAGCACCTCCGAGGAGCTCAAGCGGGTGCTGGGTGGCGGCGCCTATCTGCTCACCGGTCTGACGCGCTTTGCCGAGATCCATTCCGCGAAGGGTCGTTTCAGCGGGCCGGGCTTCGATTGGGAAGGGGAGTTCCTGGCGCTGGGCATCGGCAACGGGCGACAGGCCGGCGGTGGCCAGCTGCTCTGCCCGCAGGCGACGATCGACGATGGGCTGCTGGACGTCTGCATCGTGCCGGCACCGGCGGATGCCGTCGGGACCCTGGGCACGCTGCTCAGCGGTGGTCTGCTTGGGGTCGATGCGGTGTCGGTCAGTGCCCGGGTGCCCTGGCTCGAGGTCGAGGCGCCGACGGCGATCAACATCAATCTGGACGGCGAACCCTTCACAGGCGCCAGTCTGCGCTTCGATGTCCGCCCGCGGGCTTTGCGCCTGCACGTGCCCGCGGAGTCGCCGCTGCTGCAACGAAATCTCCGGGCGCAGTGATATGGGCGAAGCCGGCAGCCGGTAAGCTGGGAAAAAAGTGGTGAACGGTACATAAAGCCGAAGGGGATGCGGCCGATATGCCTCTTACCATGTTTTCCCAAGGAGCCTGGAAATGGCCGGCATTCTCGATTCAGTCGATCAACGCACCCGCCTCGTGGGGCAGAATCGCCTGGAAATTCTCATGTTCCGGCTCGGCGGGCGGCAGAAGTTCGCCATCAACGTCTTCAAGGTGCAGGAAGTTGTCCAGCTGCCGAAGATGACGCTGATGCCGCACCGACACAGTTCGGTGTGCGGCGTGGTCAACCTGCGCGGGCAGACCCTGCCGGTGGTCGATCTGTCGCGAGCCATCGGCCTGCGGCCGCTGGTGCCGGACGAGCGCAGCACCATCATCGTCACCGAGTACAACCGCACCGTGCAGGCCTTTCTGGTCGGTGGCGTGGACCGCATCGTCAACCTGAACTGGGAAGCGGTGATGCCGCCGCCGACTACCGCCGGCCGGCAGCACTACCTGACTTCGATCACCAAGGTCGACGATGAGCTGGTGGAAGTGATCGACGTGGAGAAGGTGCTCGCCGAGATCGTCCCCTATGACACCAACATCTCCGCCGAGCGGCTGGCCGATCCGATCCTCGAGCGTGCTCGTGGCCGGGAAGTGCTCTGCGTGGACGATTCCTCGGTGGCCTTGGCTCAGCTGCGCGAAACCCTCAGCCAGCTCGGCCTGAAGATCCACACCGCAAGCGACGGCTTGAAGGGCCTGAACATGCTCAAGGCGTGGGCCGACGCCGGCGAAGTGCTCACCGACAAGCTGCTCATGGTGTTCACCGATGCCGAGATGCCGGAGATGGACGGCTATCGCCTGACCACCGAGATTCGCCATGATCCGCGTCTGCGGGACCTCTATGTGGTGCTGCACACGTCTCTGTCGGGTAGCTTCAACCTGGCCATGGTGCAGAAGGTCGGTTGTGACAACTTCCTCTCCAAGTTCCAGCCGGAAAAACTGGTAGACGTGATCCAGGACCGCCTGAAGCTGGACGAGCAGGCCTGACAGCCCGCCTGTAGCCGGCTGCTGAACCACGCAGCCGCCCCTGCTATGCTGCTGCGCTTTCCCCCAAGGAGGCGCAGCATGCATCTCTCCTCGCTCTATCGCTTCCCTCTCAAGTCGGCGGCTGGCGAATCGCTGCAGCGCTGCGCCAGCGATTCGCTTGGTCTGCTCGGCGATCGGCGCTGGATGGTGGTTGCCGCCGGCACCGGGCGCTTTCTCACCCAGCGCGTACTGCCGCGTATGGCTTTGCTGCAGGCGCATTGGCAAGGCGATACAGCGTTGAAGCTGGCGGCGCCTGGCATGCCGGAGCTGCTGGTGCGAGTACCGGATGACAAGACGATGCGCTGTGTGCAGGTCTGGAGCGCCAACCCGGTGGTACCGGATGCTGGTGAGACCGCAGCGGCCTGGCTCTCGGACTTTCTCGGGCAGGCCTGCCGGCTCGTGTACCTGCCGGAGGACGACGGCATTCAGGTCGATCTGGATTATGCGCGGCTCGGCGAGCGTACGGCCTTCAGTGACGGGTTTCCCTTTCTGCTGATCGGTCAGGCGTCGCTGGACGATCTGGCCCGACGTGTAGGGCGTCCACTGGAGATGCTGCGCTTTCGACCGAACCTTGTCGTCAGCGGGGCCGAGCCCTATGCCGAGGATGGCTGGAAGCGCATCCGTATCGGCCAGCTGACCTTCCGTGTGGTTAAGCCCTGTTCGCGCTGCGTCATCCCCACGCTCGACCCGGCCACTGGCGAGCGCGCGCCCGATCGGGAGCCACTGAATACGCTGCTGTCGTATCGCAAAGGGCCGGGCGGGGTGTTCTTCGGCCAGAATCTGATCGCCGAAGGGCGCGGCGAGCTGGAAGTCGGAATGCCGGTCGAGCGGCTGGAGTGAGAAACGGCCGGGCCCGGACGGTGTGTCGTCCGGGCCGGCTGCGCGTCACTGCGATTCGAAATAACGCTCGTGCCACTCCACCAGCGGTTGGGGTGAATTCAGCTTCTGCCCGTAGATCACCGAGTAGGTCAGCACGTTCTGCACGTACTGGCGGGTCTCGTCGAACGGAATGTTCTCTACCCACACATCGAACGACAGGTGCTCGGCGTTGCGTAGCCACTGGCGCACACGACCGGGGCCGGCGTTGTAGGCGGCCGAGGCCAGTACACGGTTGCCGTTGAACTGCCCGTAGATCTGGCTGAGATAGGCTGTGCCCAGCTGGATGTTGGTGGTGGGGTTCAGGACCTGCTGCGGCGAAGCCAGCGGGATGTTGAAGCGCTTGGCGGTTTCCTTGGCGGTTGCGGGCATCAGCTGCATCAGACCGGTGGCCCCGACATGGGAGCGGGCATCGGCCATGAAGGCGCTTTCCTGGCGGGTGACGGCGAACGCCCAGCTGGGATGGATCTCCCGCGCCCGCGCGGCCTGTACCAGGGTGTTGCGGTGGGCCATGGGGAAGCGGATATCCAGATCATCCCAGTACTGCGCCTGGCTGATGGTGCGGATGGCCGGGAAGTACCACTCCTTTTCATAGGCGATGCGTGCCTGCGCGACCATCTCGTCGCGGCTGAACAGCCGACTGACGTGATACCACTCGCGGCGGCCATCGACGATCTGCCCGCGGTCGTGGAATTCCAGTGCGCGGCGAATACCGGCGGTATTGCGTACCTTCTGCACGACCTTCGGATCGAGCGCCAGTGGCTGATGGTTCAGCTTGTACGGCGCCTGGATGCGGTCGGCCGAAAGGAAGCCGTAGAAATCCCGCTCTTCGGCCACCGGCTTATAGAGCAGGGCCGCCTGCTTGCTCTCCGGTTTGGCCAGCTGCAGGCTGCGCGCCTGCCAGTAGCGCCAGCGATTGGTATTGGCCAGTTCATCGGGAAAACGCTGTGTCAGCCGGTACGCTTCATCCCACTGGCCCTGGCGCAGCAGCAGACGGGTGCGCCACTCGGTGACGGTGTTGTCGCGCAGCTCGGGATCGTACTCGGCCATCACCTTGAGCGCGCGGCTGTCGAAGCGCTTGGCCAGGGTCAGCCCGATCTGCCGGGCAATGGCGACCTTTTCCTCGGGCGAAAACGCAAAGCGGCGGGCGTAGCCGTCGAGCAGATTGAGCGCCTGCTCAGGGTCCTGGCGCGCGAGGCGCCGCAGGCCGATCGAAACGACGTCGGCCATCGCCGGGCTGGTCGGCGAGAAGCGTTCAGACTGGCGAAGCATCTGCGGTTTCTGCGCCACGTCGATCATCAGCTGCCCCTGGCTCTGCAGCGTAGGCAGACGTTTCACCAGGAAGCTGGCGACCCCGTAATTGCCGCTCTCCACGGCCAGCTTGGTGCGCTTCCAGCGCCGGTCTTCGGTCAGGAGACCCTTGGATTCCCAGAGCTCGAACAGCGGGTCGCACGAGTTGTGCTGCGACTTGCCGACCAGCCACAGCCGCTCGGTCGCGGCGTCAGCGCCCGGGAGACCGTTGCGCAGCTGATACTGCGCGAACAGGCAGTCCAGCTCGGTGAAGTTCATCTTCGGATCGTAATAGCGGGTAAAGGTCTGCCAGTCGCCGCGGGCGGCCAGCAGGCGCAGCCAGCGCAGCTTCATCCAGTTGATCTGAGGCAGGTCGCCGTGTTCGGCGAGAAACTTCTCGACTTCCTGATTGCTGGCCGACTTCAGCCGATGGGTCAGCTCGTCATAGGCGAGGTAGGGCTCGAGCGGATAGTCGCGCAAGGCGCTCTGGTAACGGCGATAGGGACCCGCATCGCCCTTGGCCAGGGCCTGCTTGGCCTCATCGTAATACTGGCGTTGCTGGCTGAGACTGGCGGCGGACGCATCCAGGCCAATGGCAGAAACGAACAGGCAGAAACACAAACTGGAGAGTCGGCCGCGCATGGTACATCCGTAAAACGGGGGGCGTTGAGATGACAGGCGACGTGCTGTACCGGGCGGCACAGGAGACGGCCTGCTGCAGGAGCTAGCTTAGCTTGCCGCACCGGCCAGTTAAACGAGCATTAAGCTCCGGTAACAAACAAAACCACTCTTCCGACGAGCGTACGGCGACAGGGGCGCAAGTCGCCGACAGACGGGAGGCCGGCGCGCCCGCTCGGTAGCGATAAATCATCGGATCCGACCGGGTTCATGGTCGCCATCCTGCTAGAATGCGCGCCCTGTTTTCGGAGGTAGCCATGACCCTGCTCAAGTTCACCGATGTATCTCTCGCCTACGGCACCACGCCGTTGCTGGATGGCGTGTCCTGGCAGATCGCGCGGGGCGAGCGGGTCTGCATCATCGGCCGCAACGGGACGGGCAAATCCAGCATGCTGCGCCTGGTCAAGGGCGATCGCAGCGCAGACGACGGAGAAATCTGGCGCGCGCCGGGACTGAAGATCGGCGAGCTGCCACAGGAGCTGCCGCGGGCCGACGACCGCACGGTCTTCGATGTGGTCGCCGAAGGCCTGTCCGGGGTAGGCGAGCTGCTCGCCGAGTACCATCACCTGAGCATGAACATTCAGGATCAGGACGACCTCGACAAGCTCATGCATGTTCAGCAGGCCCTGGAAGCCAAGGATGGCTGGCGCTTGCAGCAGCTGGTGGAAAGCACGCTCAGCCGTCTGCAGCTGCCCGCCGATCGCACCCTTGCCGAGTTGTCCGGGGGCTGGCGGCGTCGAGTGCTGCTGGCTCAGGCGCTGGTGTCCGAACCCGACCTGCTGCTGCTCGACGAACCCACGAACCACCTGGACATCGGCGCCATCGCCTGGCTGGAGGAAGCGCTGACCGGCTTCAACGGTGCCGTGCTGTTCATCACCCACGACCGCGCCTTCCTGCAGAACCTGGCGACCCGCATTCTGGAGCTGGACCGTGGCCACCTGATCGACTGGAACGGCGATTACGCCAGCTTCCTGGTGCACAAGGAACAGCAGCTGGCCGCGGAGGAAACCGCCAACGCCCTGTTCGACAAGAAGCTCGCCCAGGAGGAAGTGTGGATTCGCCAGGGCATCAAGGCGCGGCGCACCCGCAACGAAGGCCGGGTGCGTGCCCTCAAGGCGCTGCGTGCCGAGCGCAGCGAGCGCCGTAATGTGCAAGGCAAGGCGACTTTCCAGGTGGAAACCGCGGAAAAGTCCGGCAAACAGGTTGTCGTTGCCGAGCACATCAGCTTCGCTCATCCGGGCGGCGAACCGCTGATCCGCGACTTTTCCCTCGTCATTCAGCGCGGCGACCGCATCGGCCTGCTCGGCGCCAACGGTACCGGCAAGACCACGCTGCTCAAGCTGCTGCTGGGTGAACTGCAGCCCAGCAGCGGCTCGATCGAGTTCGGCACCAAGCTGGAAGTGGCGTATTTCGACCAATTGCGTCACCAGCTGGAGCTGGAGAAGACCGTGGTGGACAACCTCGCCGAAGGCCGCGAATTCATCACCATCGATGGGCAGAACCGCCACGTGCTGAGCTACCTGGGCGACTTCCTGTTCAGCCCGCAGCGGGCGCGCACGCCGGTCAAGGCGCTGTCCGGCGGTGAGCGGGCACGGCTCTTGCTGGCGAAGCTGTTCAGCAAGCCGGCCAACCTGCTGGTGCTCGACGAGCCGACCAATGATCTCGATGTGGAAACCCTCGAACTGCTCGAAGAGGTGCTGCTCGGCTTCCAGGGCACGGTGCTGATGGTCAGCCACGATCGGGCCTTCCTCGACAACGTGGTCACCAGCACGCTGGTGTTCCAGGGCGGTGGCGAGGTGCGCGAGTACGTCGGTGGCTATCAAGACTGGCTGCGCCAGGGCGGTTCGCCGCGTCTGCTGGGCGTTGCCGACTCCGCTGCGCAGGCGAAGGAGGCCGGCAAGGCGCAGGGGGCAGCGCCTGCTCCCGCTCCGACGCCGACCGAAGCGGCACCGGTGAAGAAGAAGCTCAGCTACAAGCTGCAGCGCGAACTGGAGGCGTTGCCGGGCAAGATCGATGAGGCCGAGAAGGCCATCGAGGCGCTGCAGGCGGACATTTCCGATCCGGCGTTCTATCAGCAGGCGCCCGAGGCGACCGCCGCGGCGCTGGCCCGCCTCGAGGCGCTACAGCTCGAGCTCGACGGGCTGCTGGAGCGTTGGGCCGAACTCGAGGAGTGATCGCACGCTGTGGGCCCCGGCGGCGCCCGGAAGACGGGAGCCGCTGCACGGCGGAGCGGGTCCCGGTCACGGCTTATGAGATGGATCAATGCCATGCGCGCTGGCGCGTAGTTAAGTATCCGGAAAAGGATCAGCAGTCATGATGGAGCGTTAATGGCAATCGAATACCGCATCACCCTGGATGACGAACACGATTTCAGTTACCGGATCGAGCTGGATCGTGATTACGACCAGGAGGCCGCCGCCCAGGCGCCGAAATGGACCCGCCTCGATCATCAGCGTTGCTCCAACTGCCCGCTCAGCAAGGACGATTTCAGCCATTGTCCCGCCGCCGTGGACCTGCATCGGGTAATCGAGGACTTCCAGGGGCTGCCCGCCGTGCAGAAGGCTCTGGTCTGGGTGCGTACCCCGGAGCGCGAATACACCAAGCAGGTCGGACTGGACGAGGGCTTGCGGGCGCTGCTCGGAGTAATCATGGCGACCAGTGCCTGCCCGGTGCTCGGCCGGCTCAAACCCATGGCCAAGCAGCATCTGCCGTTCGCCAGCAATCATGAGTTCGTGCTGCGGGCCGTGTCGCTCTACCTGGCGCGACAGTATTTCAATCTGCGCGAAGGGCGCCATGCCGATTGGGAGCTGCGGGGGCTGGTGCGCTCGTTCCAGCAACTGCAGCTGGTCAACCAGGCGTTCTGGCAGCGCATTCACGATACCTGCCACGCGGACTCCAACCTCAAGGCCTTTCTGACCTTCTTCTCGATGGCGTCCAGCCTGACCTATTCGCTGGAGACGCAGCTGCAGAAGATCCGCCCCTTGGTGATGAGCGCGGGCGAGGGCGTGGAGCTCTTCTGATCACCGCGACCGCGCAGCGCCATCGCGCTGCGCGGTCGGGGCTGTCATTCCGTTTTTTTCAGGCGCACGGCCAACACGTCGCACGGCGCGCCATGCAGGATGTCGTTGGCGGTGGAGCCGAGCAGCAGCGCAAGGCCGTGGCGGCCGTGGCTGCCGACCACGATCAGGTCGCAGCGCTGCTCCTTGGCCAGTCGATGCACTTCCTGGCGAGGCTGCCCATAAGCCAGGTGGCGATTTTCCGGAGCCAGACCTGGATAGCTGTCGGCAAAGCCGTTCATGCGCTCGCGGGCCTGATCGAACTGCTGTTGCTGCAGCATCGAAAGGTCCATCGGCACGTCACCGCCGAACGCCATGGCCATCGGTTCGATGATATGCACTAGGCTCAGTTTGGCGTTGGAGGTGCTGGCGAGCGACTGCGCGCGAGCGACAACCGGATGGCATTCTTCGGTCAGGTCGATGGCGACCAGTATGTGTTGGTAGGGCATGGCGCGTTTCTCCTTGCGTGCCGGTCGCCAGAGGCAGTGGTCGTCCCGGCGGTATCTGGGTGATTACCCTTTCGTTTAACAGGTTTATACGACCTTGCGTCGGCCCCCGCCAGTGGCTTGTTGTCACCATCGATGACGGTGACCGGGCAGGGGCTGCTATCATGGCCGCCTTCTTTTTTGCGTCGCTGTCATGCTCGCCGCGTCGCCGCAGGTACGAGAAACGCCAATGCCGATGTTCGAATCCGATTATTCGCTTGCCTGGGCCCTGTATGGGCTAGCCGCGCTGGGCTGCCTGTTGTTCTGGTTCCGGGTGACGCGCTGGATGTGGCGCTGGTTGCGCGAGCCGCTGCGATTGATCGCGGCCGTGCTGCTGTTCACGCCGACCATCGTCGACCCGGCGAAGGAACTGTTCGCGCCCGCCGTGGCCATTACTGCCATGGACCTGGCGTTCAAGGTCGGCAACAACGCCTGGCGAGCGGTAGCGGATCTTGCGATGTACGGCTTGATCGCCTTCGCGCTGTATCTGCTGCTGGTCGCCATTCGCTGGCCGCTGGAGCGCAGGTATGGCCGGCGCGACGAAGCCGTTGCGGACGAGGACCCACGCACGCTGCGCGAGCGCATGGAGGATGAGCACGACGATGAGCTGGACTACACCCCATCACGTGGCCGGATGCGCACCGAGCCGCGGATCTGAGCGCAGCCAAACATAGGTTACGAACCTCCATCGGGAGATGACGCATGTGCGAGCTGCTTGGCATGAGCGCCAACGTGCCCACCGATATCGTGTTCAGCTTCACCGGCCTCATGCAGAGAGGCGGCAAGACCGGGCCGCACAAGGACGGCTGGGGCATCGCCTTCTATGAAGGTCGCGGCCTGCGCCTGTTCCAGGACCCGGTCGCCAGTTGCGAGTCCGAAGTGGCGAAGATGGTGCAACGCTACCTCATCAAGAGCGAAGTGGTGATCGGCCACATCCGCCACGCCAATGTGGGCAAGGTTTCGCTGGTCAATACCCATCCTTTCGTTCGCGAGCTGTGGGGGCAGCACTGGTGCTTCGCGCATAACGGCCAGCTCGCCGACTTCGAGCCGCCTAAGGGCATCTACCGCCCGGTTGGCGACACCGACAGCGAGCGCGCCTTCTGCGACCTGCTGAACCGCATCCGCCTGGATTTCCCGGACCGCTGCCCACCGGACAACCTGCTGCCGGTTCTGCTTGGCGCCTGCGTCGAATACCGCCGCAAGGGAGTCTTCAACTGCCTGCTGAGCAATGGCGAATGGCTGTTCAGCTTCTGCAGCACCAAGCTCGCCGAGATCACCCGGCGCGCGCCGTTCGGGCCGGCGCAGCTGAGGGACGCCGAGCTGACGGTGAACTTCCATGCCGAAACCACACCGGACGACGTGGTCACCGTCCTGGCCACCGAGCCGCTGACGAACAACGAACAATGGACGCTGCACGAGCCCGGCCAGTGGAGTCTGTGGCGCCTCGGCGAGTGTATCGCTCGGGGGAGGGTGGCCGAGTGTTGAGGAGTTATCTGCGTCTGACCCTGTTCGCCTTCGGCCTGCTGGTCGGCATCCAGGTGCCGGGATTCATCGAGGCCTATGCGCAGCATGTCGAGGCGCGACGGCTGGAGGCTCAGCAGGGCCTGCAGGGCTTTCAGCAGACGGCGCAGCGCTTCTTCGGCGGCGATCTGGATGCCCTGGTGCAGCATTATCAGGACAGCAACGACCCGGTGTTCCAGAGCGATGCGCAGAGCGTGGAGCAGCTGGTGAGCCGGGCGCGGATGCTGGAGCGCGAATGGCAGGCGATGCAGGGGCCGTGGTACGCACGGGCCGCGCACGTCTTGCTTGGTGCACAGCGCAGTCTGCGCGAGCAGGTCTGGAGCAGCTACCGCTTCCAGGTCCTGTTGGCGCCCGAGGCCATCGCTTGGGGCCTGAGCTGTGCGTTGCTCCTGGCCTGGCTGGTGGAGAGCCTGTTGCTGGCCGCCAGTTTCCCGCTTCGCTCGCGGGCGCGACGCTACCGGCCGTATCGCTGAGCGTCATCGCCGTGCGCTCAGCGGTCGCCGCCCAGGTGCCGACCGCTCACTTGGCCAGGAACTTCATCCCTTCCTCGAGCCCACTGAGGGTCAGCGGATACATCCGGTCTTCCACCAGCTCGCGAACGATCCCGGTGGAGGTGGTGTAGCCCCAGGTGTCCTTGGGATAGGGGTTGATCCAGATGAGCTTCTTGTACTTCTCCATGAAGCGCTGCATCCACACGTAGCCCGCTTCCTCGTTCCAGTGCTCGACGCTGCCGCCCGGCTGGGTGATCTCATAGGGCGCCATCGCCGCGTCACCGACGAACACCACCTTGTAGTCCGCGCCGTACTTGTGCAGCACATCCAGCGTCGAGGTGCGCTCCGAGGTGCGGCGGAAGTTGTTCTTCCACACCGATTCGTAGATGAAATTGTGGAAGTAGAAGTACTCCAGGTGCTTGAACTCGGTCTTGCAGGCAGAGAACAGCTCCTCGCACACCTTCACATGGGCGTCCATCGAGCCGCCGATATCGAACAGGATCAGCAGCTTCACCGCGTTGCGCCGCTCCGGTCGCATCTGAATGTTGAGCAGGCCAGCATCGCGCGCGGTGTGGTCGATGGTGCCGTCGATGTCCAGTTCGTCCGCCGCGCCCTGACGGGCGAACTTGCGCAGGCGGCGCAGGGCGATCTTGATGTTGCGCGTACCGAGTTCGACCTGGTCGTCGAGGTTCTTGTATTCGCGTTGGTCCCAGACCTTCACCGCCTTGCCCTGCCGTTTGCCGGCATCGCCGATGCGGATGCCTTCGGGGTTGTAGCCGCCGGAGCCGAACGGGCTGGTGCCGCCGGTACCGATCCACTTGTTGCCGCCGGCATGGCGTTCCTTCTGCTCTTCGAGACGCTTCTTGAACTCCTCGATCAGCTTGTCCAGCCCGCCGAGGGACTGGATCTGCGCACGCTCCTCGTCCGTCAGGCTGCGCTCGAACTCCTTGCGCAGCCAGTCTTCGGGGATCAGCGCTTCGAGGTGCTGGTCGAGATTCTCCAGGCCCTTGAAGTAGGCACCGAAGGCCCGGTCGAACTTGTCGAAGTGGCGCTCGTCCTTGACCATCACCGTGCGCGCGAGGAAATAGAACTCGTCCATGTCGGCGAACACGACGCGGTGCTTGAGCGCATCGATCAGATCCAGCAGTTCGCGCACCGATACCGGCACCTTGGCGGCGCGCATCTCGTTGAACAGGCCAAGCAGCATGGCAGAAACCTCTGGCGCCGAGGTCGGCGCGATATACGGGCGCTCAGCGTGGGCTGTCGCCGTTGTGTTGGGGCATCCCGTCGCGAATCGCATACCAGTCGGCCTTCGAGTCGACGTAGATATGCGATTGCGGCGGCTCTGGCAGCGGTGAGTCGAGGGTGCCGGCGGCGACGCCGACCTCATGTTCGCGGTTGTCGACGAACAGCAGATTGGCACCGCAGCGAATGCAGAAGGTGCGCGTGACGTGCTCGGAGGAATGGTAGACGCCGAGCTGATCCTTGCCGGACATGAAGTGGAAGGCATCCAGCGGTACGCTCGCATAGGTGGCGAATGCAGCGCCGTGGGCCTTGCGGCACATCTTGCAGTGGCAATGGGTCAGCGCGTCGATGGGAGCGTCGATGCGATAGCGCACGACCCCGCACAGGCAACTACCGGTATGCGTTTGCATGGTTTCTTCCTCCAGTGAGTGCACGGCCGGCTCCACCGGAAACCGGCGCCGATCAGCGGCTGTTGGCGCGTCGGCTCATGAAGGCTAGACGCTCGAGCAGCATCACGTCCTGCTCGTTCTTGACCAGCGCACCGGCCAGCGGCGGGATTGCACGGGTCGGGTCGCGCTCGCGCAGCACGGCTTCGCCGATGTTGTCGGCCATCAGCAGCTTCAGCCAGTCGACCAGCTCGGAAGTCGAGGGTTTCTTCTTCAGGCCCGGCACCTTGCGCACGTCGAAGAACACGTCCAGGGCTTCGCTGACCAGCGACTGCTTGATGCCCGGATAGTGCACGTCGACGATCTTCTGCAGCGTCTCGCGGTCCGGGAAGGCGATGTAGTGGAAGAAGCAGCGGCGCAGGAAGGCGTCCGGCAGTTCCTTCTCGTTGTTGGAGGTGATGATGATGATCGGCCGCTGCGTTGCCTTGATGGTTTCGTTGGTCTCGTAGACGTAGAACTCCATCTTGTCGAGTTCCTGCAACAGGTCGTTGGGAAACTCGATGTCGGCCTTGTCGATCTCGTCGATCAGCAGGATGACCCGCTCCTCGCTTTCGAAAGCCTCCCACAGCTTGCCCTTCTTGATGTAGTTCTTCACGTCGTGGACTTTGTCCACGCCCAGCTGCGAATCACGCAGCCGGCTGACCGCGTCGTATTCGTAGAGGCCCTGGTGGGCCTTGGTGGTGGACTTGATGTGCCAGGTGATGAGTTTGGCGCCGAAGGATTCGGCCAGCTGCTCGGCCAGCATGGTCTTGCCGGTGCCCGGTTCGCCCTTTACCAGCAGTGGGCGCTGCAGGGTGATGGCGGCGTTGACCGCGAGTTTCAGGTCGTCGGTGGCGACGTAGGACTGGGTGCCTTCGAATTTCATTGCGGATTCCTTCGGCGGGGCCTGGCACGCAGGCGCTCGTTGTAGTCAGGTGGACGACTATAAGGGAAGGCCGTGTGGCTGTGAACGCGAGCGCATCATTCAGTCACTGAATGGCCGTGTGCGTGTTTCTGGTGACGCCCGCGGATCATTCCTCCTCGTCCAGCGCGCGTTCGAAGCGGGCGGTGAAGGCCTCGACGAAGGCATTGCGCAGGATCGCGACGAACGCCTGGAACGGGCTGACGTCCGTTTCCTTGGTCGTGCCGGACAGCTCGACGCGGGTGGCGAACTGGTCCTTGCGCTGGTTTTTCAGCACTTCCTGGCCGCCGCCGACGACCGCCTCCCACAGGCCGCGGAAGAAACCCTTGTCCTCGTTGGCCACGTCCTGCTCGTAGTCGAAGATGTCGACGTTGCGCAGCAGCGGTTTGATATAGCCGTCGAGCTGGCTGTTGCTGGCCTCGACTTCGACCACCAGGTCGCCGGTGCCGCCGGCGAAATCGAACTTGCCATAGGCCCGGCTGAGGTCGTTCAGCTGCTTGAGCGGCACCCCCGTCACGCGCAGATTCACCTCGAAGTCTTCCCAGTCGGTGAACGGGTCGAAGCGCGCGGTCGCCTCGATCGGCGCCTGATTGAACAGCTTGCCGGTGCCCTCGAAGGTCGCCGTGCGAGTGCCGTCGGCATCGTCGGTGTTGGTCAGGTTGTAAAGGCTCGCCTGGATGTCGCTGGCATACACGTGCACCTGCGGGTCGGAGGAAAAATTGCGGAACGACAGCTGGCCGTCCACTACGCGAATCTCGTTGAGCGTGATGGGCACCAGCGCATCGAGCTGGTCGCGCCAGTCGACGCCTTCGCCGCTCTGCGAGTCGCCACTGTCGCCGCCATCGACGAAGTTCAGGTGTGGCTGCTTGAAGACGACCTCGCCGACGATTTCGCGGTGGCGCAGGATCGCGTCCCAGCTGATGGCGATATCGATGCTCGGCGCCTTGAACAGGGGGGCTTGCACCCGCTTGTCCTTCTTTTCGATCAGCAGGCCTTCGACCCGGTAGGCGCCACGCCACCAGACCAGGTCGACATCCTCGACATGGCCCTGATAGTCCCCCATGTCGGCCATCTTCTCGTTCAGGAAGTTGCGCACCAGGTGCGGCAGGGCGAGATGCAGCAGGATCAGCAGCAGGCCGAGCGCTAGCAGGATCCACAGGGGAAGCAGGCGGCGAGTCATGGCATTCCGGGATGTGCGAGGTTATGCACGATGGACCCCGGCCGGCAGGCATGAGTTCGGCTGGACTGTCGTCAGGACTGCGCATAGGCTGAACGGTCTGATACTCCTCGGACAGGGCCTTCCCATGAGTCGCATATACGCAGACAACGCACGCTCCATCGGCAACACCCCGCTGGTCATGATCAATCGTCTCGGGCCGAAGGGCGTGAGCATCATGGCCAAGATCGAGGGGCGCAATCCGGCCTATTCGGTGAAGTGTCGGATCGGCGCAGGGATGATCTGGGACGCCGAAGACAGCGGCCGGATCAAGCCCGGCATGACGCTGGTCGAGCCTACCTCGGGCAACACCGGGATCGGCCTGGCATTCGTCGCCGCCGCGCGCGGTTACAAACTGATGCTGACCATGCCGGCTTCGATGAGCCTGGAGCGACGCAAGGTGCTCAAGGCGCTCGGCGCCGAACTGGTACTCACCGAGCCGGCCAAGGGCATGAAGGGCGCTATCGAGAAGGCTGCGGAGATCGCCGCCTCGAACCCGGAGCAGTACTACATGCCCCAGCAGTTCGAGAATCCGTCCAATCCGGCGATTCACGAAAAGACCACCGGGCCGGAAATCTGGAACGACACCGATGGCGGCATCGATGTGCTGGTGGCTGGCGTCGGCACAGGGGGCACCATCACCGGCGTGTCGCGCTATATCAAGAACACCAAGGGCAAGCAGATCCTGAGCGTTGCCGTGGAGCCCGCCAGCTCCCCGGTGATCAGCCAGACGCTGGCCGGTGAAGAGGTGAAGCCCAGCCCGCACAAGATCCAGGGCATCGGTGCCGGCTTCGTACCGAAGAACCTCGACCTGTCGATGGTCGACCGCGTCGAGCTGGTCGATGACGACGAGGCCAAGCAGATGGCGCTGCGACTGATGCGCGAAGAGGGCATTCTGTGCGGCATCTCCTGCGGAGCGGCGATGGCGGCGGCGGTACGGCTGGCCGAACGGCCGGAAATGCAGGGCAAGAATATCGTCGTGATCCTGCCGGACTCCGGCGAGCGCTACCTGTCCAGCATGCTGTTCAGCGACATGTTCAGCGAGCAGGAACTGGTGCAGTAATACGCCTGGCGACGCGGCTGCAATGTCAGCCGCGTCGCAGGTCCGCCTGTGGCTGGGCTGGCGGCGTTGGTCGCAGGATCAGCCACAACGCCAGTGCGATCAGTGCACCGCCCTGGACATAGGCCCAGGACAGCGGTTCATCGAGCAACAGCACGCCCCACAGCACGCCGAATGGCGGAATCAGGAAGGTCACGGTCAGCGTCTTGACCGGGCCGATGTCCGCCAGCAGGCGAAAGTACAGGATGTAGGCGAACGCCGTGCAGACCAGTCCGAGCCCCAGCAGGCTGAGCCAGACGGTCCGGTCGCCCCAGCTCACCGGCGGTGCGTTCAGCACAGAAAGAACGAACAGCGGCAACAGGCAAAGCGTTGCCCCTGCCTGGCTGCCGAATGCCACCACCTCGCTGTTCAGGCTGTCGCCCTGCTGGTTGATCCAGCGGCGGGTAAGGAAGCCGCCTACGCCATAGCAGGCCGTCGCGCCCAGGCACGCCAGCGCACCGAGCAGCACGTCCGTGTCGAAGGGCACCGGGCCGATGCGCATCAGCAGGGCAACACCGCCGAGTCCGCTGAGCACGCCAACGATCTTGGCCAGCGTCAGCTCCTCGGCAAAGAACAGGGCGCCGATCAGCACGCCCATCATCGACGTGGTCGCGTTGAAAATGGCCGAATAGCCGGCCGGCAGCAGCTGCGCCGCCACCGAGTACAGCACGAACGGCACGCCGGAGTTGATCGCGCCGAGCACCAGGCACAGGCCGAGCTTGCCGCGGAAGTCCCAGCGAGTGCGCATCAGAGCCATGATCGCCATCAGGCCGACGGTCGCCAGCAGTACGCGAAAGAAGGCGGTGGGAAAGGTCCCGAGTACGGGTGCGATGATGCGCAGGAACAGAAAGCTCGCGCCCCAGATGGCGGCAAGGCCGAGCAGGCGAAGCAGGTCAAGCGGTCGCATGGACTGGCTCCATCTCACGAAGCAGCAAGTGTTGTCGCCCTTTGCGCAACTGGCAATCCGAAACCGACTTTCAAACAGCGGGCTGCTAAGCTCGGCGAACCTTCATGTCCGGCAGTGGGTGCATCATGGTGCAGCACGAACTGGCCGCGGAAATCGCGCGGCAGATTCTCCTCGGCTTCGACGATTATCGAGAGCATTTCCGTCTGATCACCGAAGGCGCGCGGGCGCGCTTCGAGCAGGCGCAGTGGCAGGAAGCCCAGCGCGCCTCCGCGGCGCGGATCAGTCTCTACGAGGAGAAAGTGGGGGAAACCCGGCGCCGTCTGCTGGCCAGCTTCGATCATGCCGACCTGCTCCAGGTCGAGGCCTGGCCGCAGATTAAGAGTGCCTACATCGAGCTGATCAACCCGCGCTTCGACGATGAACTGTCGGAAACCTGGTACAACTCGATCTTCTGCGGGCTGTTCAGCCACGACTGCATCAGCGACGGCACCATGTTCATCCATACCACCCGGCCCGCGGTGCGTGCTCATGAGCGGCTGGCGCAGACGCGGCGCTACCGCCCGAACGGTGAGCTGCGCGGGATGCTGGAGCAGATCCTGCGCGACTATGCGTTCTCGGTGCCGTACTGCGATCTGCCGGGTGATCTTCAACGGTTGCAGACGCAGCTCTGCGAGACGCTGCCTGACTGGGTCTGCAAGGACCCCGAGCTGACCGTCGAGGTGTTCGTGTCGGTGCTCTATCGCAACAAGGGCGCGTATCTGATCGGGCGCATCTTTACCTGCGACGAGCAGTGGCCATTGGCGATTCCGCTGTTGCATCGCGATGGTCAGGGCATCGTGGCCGATGCGCTGATCACGGACGAGGCGGAGGTGTCCATCATCTTTTCCTTCACTCGTTCCTACTTCATGGTCGAGGTGCCGATCCCTGCCGAGTTCGTCGGCTTTCTCAAGCGCATCCTGCCCGGCAAGCACATCGCCGAGCTGTACAGCTCGATCGGCTTCTACAAGCATGGCAAGTCCGAGTTCTACCGCGCACTGATCGACCACCTGGCCAATACCGATGACCGTTTCGTCATGGCGCCTGGGGTACGCGGCATGGTGATGACGGTGTTCACGCTGCCCGGCTTCAACACGGTGTTCAAACTGATCAAGGATCGCTTCTCACCGATCAAGAGCGTCAACCGCGCCAACGTGATCGAGAAGTACCGGCTGGTGAAAAGCGTCGATCGGGTAGGGCGTATGGCCGATACCCAGGAGTTCGCGGACTTCCGTTTCCCCAAAGCCAAGTTCGAGCCTGAATGCCTGGCCGAACTGCTGGAAGTCGCGCCATCGACGGTGGAGGTGCAGGGCGACACCGTGCTGGTGCGGCATTGCTGGACCGAGCGGCGCATGACGCCGCTGAACCTCTATCTGGAAAACGCCAGTGAACAGCAGGTACGCGAGGCGCTGGAAGACTACGGCCTGGCGATCAAGCAGCTGGCGGCAGCCAATATATTTCCCGGCGACATGCTGCTGAAGAACTTCGGCGTCACCCGCCATGGTCGAGTGGTGTTCTACGATTACGACGAGATTAGCTTTCTCACCGAGGTGAATTTCCGCCACATACCGCCGCCGCGCTACCCGGAGGACGAAATGGCGTCCGAGCCCTGGTATTCGGTGGGGCCGAATGACGTCTTTCCCGAGGAGTTTCCGCGCTTTCTGTTTGCCGATCTCGGCCAGCGTCGACTCTTTGCCAGCCTGCACGGGGAGCTCTACGACGCCGATTACTGGAAAGGGCTGCAGGATGCCATCCGCCAGGGCAAGGTGATCGACGTCTTCCCCTATCGGCGCAAGGCCGACCGCAACTGACGCCGTGCCGTCCGCGAAGTCGGTGGAACGCCCAGGCGCCCGCTCGGTCGCAGATGTAAAGCGCCGTAACAAAGCGGCGCCCGTGCAGCAACGTATGGCCACATTGCGTGCGAGCACCAGGCCGGAACTTGGATTATGCTGTCCACGTAGGCCGCATGGCTCCGATGTAGCCCGTTATCTAGCAGGAGGGTATGACCATGAAAGCATGGCTCAATGAAATGTATTGGAAGCTGGCGGTCGCTCTTGGCTTGATCGAACCGCCTCGTATGCAACCCATCCCCGTACGCGCCCGCCGCGAGCAGGAGCGTCGCGCCCAACGCTGAGCCGCGTCACGCGGTGGGCAGGGCCGGTCCGCCGCGTTCGACGGCTCGTTGATAGGCGGGCCGCTGCTGTATGCGTTCGAGAAAGTCCAGCAGGCGCGGGCGGCTCTGGTCCAGCCCCGCTCTCGAGCGTGCCGCCTCGAGCGGAAAGCTCATCTGAATATCCGCCGCGCTGAAGCTGTCTCCTGCGAACCAGGGGGATTTCTCCAGCTCCGCTTCCATATAGTCTAGATGTGTCTTCAGTTGAGGACCGATGAACGCCTTGTGCGCGCCGTCGGCGATGGCACGGGCTACCGGCTTGATGAAGAACGGCATCGGCCCGCTGGCGACCCGGTCGAACACCAGCTTCAGCAGAAGCGGCGGCATGGCCGACCCTTCCGCGTAATGCATCCAGTAGCGAAACCGTCGGTAGTCGGCGCTTCCCTGGGCCGGCATCAGCCGACCGTTGGCGTAGCGCTCCAGCAGGTATTCGAGAATCGCAGCCGACTCTGCCAGGGTCAGGTCACCGTCAGTGATAACCGGGGATTTGCCCAACGGGTGAACGGCTTTCAGTTCCGGCGGAGCGAGCATTGTTTTCGGATCGCGCTCGTAGCGCTTCAACTCGTACAGCAGCTCCAGTTCCTCCAGCATCCAGAGCACGCGGTGCGAGCGGGAATGGTTCAGGTGGTGGACGGTGATCATGCGGGCTCCTCGGTAGCGGGTCGGGGCAAGCATAGCCGTTCGGCAGAGCACTGCCCGATCTGGCAGACTTCGCGGCCGAGGTGAACCATGTCCCGACCACGCTGCTCCCGCTGCCAACGCCCGTCGCTGCACTGCCTGTGCGCATTGATTCCGTCTCTGCAAAGCCGTACGCAGATCGTCATCCTGCAGCACCTCAGCGAAGCGAGTCATGCACTGAATACTGCGCGCCTGGCGGCGTTGGGCTTGCGCAGCGCGCAGTTGCAGATCGGCGAGCGTTTCGATGAGGTCGCTGATGCAGTGCCGACCTATCTGCTCTTTCCGGGCGAGGACGCCGTGCCGCTGTCAGTCGTCGCCCACGATGACTTGCCGGTGCGTCTGATCGTGCCGGACGGCACCTGGCGCAAGGCGCGCAAGCTCCTGCACCTCAATCCCTGGCTCGCAGCGCTACCGCGGGTCGCGCTACCGGAGGGGCTGTCCTCGCGCTATCGGTTGCGCAAGGCATCTATGCCCGGTGCGCTGTCCACCATCGAGGCCATCGTCGCCGCCTTGAACACCCTCGAGGCGCCCGAGCGGTACGATGACCTTCTGCGACCGTTCGAGGCGCTGATCGAAGGGCAGATCGACGCGATGGGGGCGGATGTCTATCGGCGCAATCACGGTGGTTGATAGAGTTCTGGCGGGACAGGCTCCAGCCTGCAGATAGGCTGAGCGTTCAGCGCGGCTCGGGCTGCTTGGCGACCGCCAGGGTTTTCTGCCTGAGGATGTACAGCGTCACCAGTGTCGCGCTCAGCAGCATACCGATGCGTGCCCAGACAAACGGGACCAGCCAGCATGAGACGCTGATGCTGATCCACATCGTTGCAATGGCGTAGATCTTGCCCTTGAGTGGGATGCCGTTGCCTTCGAGGTAATCGCGAAACCATGGCCCGAGATGCGGGTGATCGACCAGCCAGCCGTAGAACCGCCGCGAGCTGCGCACGAAGCAGGCAGCGGCCAGCAGCAGGAAGGGAGTGGTTGGCAGCACGGGCAGGAAGATGCCGATCACGCCCAGCGCCACGGCGAGCCAGCCTACCGTGAGCAGCGTCATGCGGATGACCGGATTGCGGTGCTGCCGAATGTCGCGATGGGCCATGGCGCTACTCGCTGCTGCCTTGCAGACCGCCACGAATGGGGAACGACAGCCGGGTGCTATCCGGACCCGGACGGTGCAGAAGCCGAAGGCCTGAGGGCTGGGACATGGACGGCTCCTCCTGGCAGAGAGCGGCGGTTAGGCTTCGCCTGCCGCCGTCGCCTGCGTCCGGCATCGAGCCGCGATCAGTGGCGGCGCGGCTTGAGCAGGGCGGGTTTTTCTTCCGGTGCATGGCAGATCAGGTATAGCGCTGTCAGCAGCTCCGGAATCTGCGCCACCATTTCGTCCACCAGATCGGGATTGTCGGCGATGTCGGCAAATTCCGGCTGTTCGTCGAACAGCCCCGAGCCGACCATGATCGGCAGCAACAGCTCGCTGACCTCCTCCTCGGAGTCTTCGAACCAGACTGCTTCGCGCATGAATACGCCTTCCATGAAGCCGATGCACCAGCCGCGCAGGTCGGACTCGTCCGGGTCTTCGCCGAGGTCCAGTTCGCACGGCAGTTCCATGTCCTCGTCGCTGGCCAGCTGGCGAGCGATATGGGCCTTGAGCTGGACCAGCGTGGCCTCGATGGCCTCGCGTTCCGTGTCGTCCTTGTATTTCGGCGGTTCGGAAAACAATGCATCGATCCACTCGCGCTCGGGTACCTGTTCCGAACAGATGCACAGCGCTGTCAGGTAGCCATGGGCGGCGATGTAATCCAGTGCTTCCTCATGCAGATCATCTGCATCCAGGAAGACTTGCAGGCGGGCGAGTTGCTCGGCGAATGACATCGGGAACTACCTTGGGGTGGGAAGACAACCCGGATTCTAGACGAGGCGCGGTGTCCAGGCTACTCGCGCCTCGTCCGCCGCCTGCGTGCAGCCGATCCGGCAATGGCGCAGCGGTCCTGAACTCCGTGATGCGCTCGCGTATACTGCGCGCCTTGTTTCGGAGACCGGCATGCTCGACCAGGCACAGCGCATCCTCAAAGACGTATTTGGCTACGACGCCTTTCGCGGCAACCAGGGCGCGATCATCGAGCGTGTGGGCAGTGGCGGCGATGCGCTGGTATTGATGCCGACCGGCGGCGGCAAGTCGCTCTGCTATCAGGTTCCGGCGCTCTTGCGCGAGGGGCTGGCGGTGGTGGTTTCGCCGCTCATCGCGCTGATGGACGATCAGGTCGCCACGCTCGATGAGCTAGGCGTCTCGGCCGTCGCCCTCAACTCGACGTTGAGCACGGACGAGCAGCGCGACATCGCCGAGCGTATCCGTCGCGGCGAGATCAAGATGCTCTACCTGGCGCCCGAACGCCTGGTCCAGCCACGCATGCTGGCCTTCCTGCAGCGGCTCGAGATCGCCCTGTTCGCCATCGACGAAGCGCATTGCGTGTCCCAGTGGGGCCATGATTTCCGTCCTGAGTACATGCAGCTGGGCCAGCTCGCCGAGCTGTTTCCCAACGTTCCGCGGATCGCCCTGACCGCCACGGCGGACAAGCGCACCCGCGAGGAAATCGTTCAGCGCCTGCATCTGGAAAATGCCGAGCGGTTCCTCTCCAGCTTCGACCGGCCGAACATCTTCTATCGCATCGTGCCCAAGGAACAGCCACGCAAGCAGCTGCTGGGCTTTCTCGCCGAGCGCCGCGGCGACGCCGGCATCGTCTACTGCATGTCGCGCAAAAAGGTCGATGATCTGGCCGCCTTCCTCACCGAACAGGGCTTTCCGGCGCTGCCTTATCACGCGGGCTTGCCCAATGAGCTGCGCGCCTATCACCAGAAGCGCTTTCTCAACGAGGAAGGGCTGATCATGGTGGCGACCATTGCCTTCGGCATGGGCATCGACAAGCCCAACGTGCGTTTCGTCGCCCACCTCGACCTGCCCAAGTCGCTGGAGGCCTACTATCAGGAAACCGGTCGGGCAGGGCGTGACGGGCTACCGGCCGACGCCTGGATGGCCTATGGCCTGCAAGATGTAATCTTCCTCAAGCAGATGCTCAACAATTCCGAGGGTGATGAGCGGCACAAGCGGGTCGAGCAGCACAAGCTCGATGCAATGCTGGCGCTCTGCGAGGAAACCCGTTGCCGACGCCAGGCGTTGCTGGCGTACTTCGACGAAGAGCTGCCCAGGCCTTGCGGCCATTGCGACAACTGCGTCGACGGGGTGCAGACCTGGGACGCCACCGAGCCCGCTCGCCAAGCGCTTTCAGCCATCTATCGCAGTGGTCAGCGCTATGGCGTCGGGCATCTGGTGGATGTCTTGCTGGGACGCGACAACGACAAGGTACGCGGCCTCGGCCATCAGCATCTGTCAGTGTTCGGCGTCGGCAAGGCGTTGTCCGAGGGTGAATGGCGCTCGCTGTTCCGCCAGCTGGTCGCCCGCGGTTTGGCCGATGTCGATCTCGAAGGCTTTGGCGGCTTGCGGTTGAGCGATAGCTGCCGCCCGCTGCTGCGTGGTGAAGTCACCCTCGAGCTGCGCCGGGATCTATCCAGCAAAGCGCCGAAACCGGCATCCAGTGCCGCCAGCCAATTGGTGCGCAGCGAGGAGCGCGAGACCTGGGAGGCGTTGCGTACGCTGCGGCGCAAGCTGGCCGAAGAGCACAGCGTGCCGCCCTATGTGATCTTTCCGGACGCCACCCTGCTGGAAATGCTGCGCAGCCAGCCGGCGTCGCTCGCGGACATGGCGCGCATCAGCGGCGTCGGCGCGCGCAAGCTGGAGCGCTACGGCCAGGCCTTTCTCGAGGTCTTGCAGGGTACAGTCGAGGTGGTCAGGTCGCCGGCTGACCTACGTCATGAACTCGTGACCCTGGCCCGCGCCGGCATGACGCCGGCGCAGATCGCGCGCCAGCTCGATTGCAGCGAGAAGAACGTCTACACGCTGCTCGCCGAGGCCATCGGCAAGCAGCAGCTGAGCCTGGAGCAGGCGCTCGACCTGCCGGAAGACCTGCTTGGCGAGATTCAAGAAGCCTTTCTCGACGGCGAGGGCGAGCTGCCTCCGGTGGGGGATGTGGCACCGCTGTTCGCCGGACGGGTCCCGGAGCAGGTGCTCTATTGCGTGCGCGCTGCGCTGCAGGCCGAGTTCGAATTGTAACGGGGTGCATCGGCAGCGCCCGCCTACGCGGCCAGCGCTGCGGCCTTCGAGCCCAGCCCGACTGTCCCTCTGCCATCATTGCGCCTTTGGCACGCCTATCAGCAACCGAAGGTCGTCTTGCCTGGTCATCGGAGCTGTGGTTAGCTCACTAATAATTAGTTTTTGCAGGAATGGTCGTACATGTACGCCGAGCAACATCGCTTCGCCATGCAGTTGGCGCAACTCTCGCGTGGCTGGCGCGCGGAACTGGATCGGCGCCTGGCCGATCTGGGCCTGTCTCAGGCACGCTGGCTGGTGCTTCTGCACCTGGCCCGTTTCGATCACGAACCCACCCAGCGCGAGCTGGCGCAAAGCGTCGCGGTGGAAGGCCCCACGCTGGCACGCCTGCTCGACAGCCTCGAGGCGCAGGGGCTGGTACATCGCAAGGCATCGGCCGAGGATCGCCGTGCCAAGCGCATTTCCCTCGGGGCTCCGGCGCTGCCGCTGATCGAGAAAATCGAGGCGATTTCGACGCAGGTCCGCCAGGAGGCCTTTGCCGGGATCGACGAAGAGGACCTGCGCAAGTGCCAGCAGGTGCATGCGCGCATCCTCGCCAATCTGGACAAGCGCTAGAAGCTGCGTCCCAGATTCATGTAAAGCGCCTGCTCGTCCTCGTCGTTGATGCCGTAACCGAAGTTCAGTGGGCCCAACGGCGTGTCGTAGCCGAGGAAGATGCTTGCGGCGTTGATGTAGCCGCTGTCGAAGGCGTTGTCGTTGTTCCAGGCCCGGCCGCGCTCGAGCGATCCGCCGAGATAGAGCGGAAAGTCCAGCGGCTGGAAGGCGCGCGGCGTCACCCGGCGGTAATACACCATACGCCCGAGGCTGACGTTCTGCCCTGACAGCGCGTCCTGACGAAAGCCCGATAGCTGGCGCGCGCCACCGAGCAGGAAGCTCGAGGTGACCACCTCGGCGTCGTCCAGGGTGCGACCGTAGAGACCGCCCAGCACCCAGGTGTTGGCACCATGGCTGAGTGCCTTGTCCAGCTTGATGTTCCACTGTCGATAGCGCTGGTCGGAGCTGAGGCTCGGGTCGTATTGACGCAGGGTCAGACGGATATCCTCGCCCTCGCGGGGAAAGTCGATATTGTCCAGCGTATCGAACGAGTACTGCATCTCGTAATAGCCTTCGGTGAAGCTGAAGTCCGGCAGATCGCGCTCGCCGATCCGCACGTCCGCTTCCCCCCAGGCCTGGCCGATACCGAAGCGGATCTCGCCGTTATTGGCGATCTGCCGGCCGAGATTGAGACCGTAGCCGTAGCGCTGCAGGCGGTATTCGGCGATCGGGTCGTTGTCGAGAATGGCCTCGACGTTCTGCGCCTCGATGAACAGGTTCGGTGCGGCGAACCAGCGTGAACCGGCGTCCAGCGGCTGGTAGAACTCGCTATAGAGCTCCTGGCGATCCCCCAGCTGCAGACGGGTCAGCCATTCGGCGCCGAGCTGGTTGATGCCGTTCTTGCGGTAGCTGGCGCCCAGGTTGAACACGCTGTCGCCCTGAAAATCGTCGGAAAGGCTCAGCCCCAGGCGCAGGTAGTCGGTGCCGCTGCGCTTCTCGCGTGCGTTGATGACCAGGGTGTTGCCGAGTTTTCCGCGCTGGACGCGATATTCGACCCGCTCGAAGTAATCCAGGCCGTAGAGCGTGCCCATGTCCTTTTGCAGGCGCTCCAGGTCCAACGGCTCGCCCAGCGGCTGGCGGATATGCCGCCGGATCACCGCATCGCCGACCTTGGAGTCGTTTTCCACCCGGATTGCGGTTATGACCGGTGTGCGCGGGTCGCCGGAGCGCGCGAGGCTCAATGCCGGATTGCCGCCAGTCGTCGTGCGCATTTCGGCCAGTCGTCCTTGCAGCGCGAGCGTCGCACGATAGCCGGCATCGACCAGCTGCTCGGCGCGGGCGAAGTCGGTAGAGCCGTAGGCGGCCAGCGGCGGCTGGATCAGCACGTCCTGCGGCTGCAGCGTGGCCAGCTGCGCTTCGGAATTACGCCGGGTCATCATGGTGGTGGTCTGGTTGAGCACATCGACCACGGTCACCAGCTCCTTGCGCGGTTTGAGCGGAGTACCGATATCCACCACGATCAAACGGTCGACGCCCATGTCACGCGCCACATCCATGGGGATGTTGTCCACCATGCCGCCGTCGACGAGCAGCCGGTCATCGATCTCCACCGGCGCGAACACCGCGGGGATCGACATGCTCGCGCGGATCACCTGGGGCAGGTGGCCGCGGCGGAAGACCACCTTTTCGTCATTGGCGATGTCGGTGGCCACGGCGCGGAACGGAATCGGCAGCTGGTCGAAATCGCGGGTGTCGCTGGCATGCACCAGCAGGCGTTCGAGCAGCAGTGCGAGGTTCTGACCCTGGATCACGCCCAGTGGCAGGCCGAGGCTGCCGTCGTCGCGAAAGCTGAGCTTTTGCTTGATGAGAAAGTCGCGGTCGTCCTGCTTGCGCCGGTAGGGAATGTCCTGGCGCGGCGGGTCGTCGGACAGCACCTGCTGCCAGTCGAGGGTGAGCGCCAGTCGCTCCAGCTCGGCCACGCTATAGCCCGCCGCGTAGAGCCCGCCGACCACTGCGCCCATGCTGGTGCCGGCGATGGCGTCGATGCGCACGCCCTGTTCCTCCAGGGCTTTCAGCACCCCGACATGGGCCAGCCCGCGCGCGGCGCCGCCGGACAGCACCAGGCCGGTCCTGGGTTGGGCCGTTTCGGCAAAGGCAGCTGGCAGGCAGACAACGAGGAGCAGGAAAGCGAGCAGGCGAAACATGGTCGAACCAGAGGTATGCACGGGAGAGGCGGCTATTATAGGCGGCACTCAACCAGCCGGAGGCGCCGCGCATGAGTCCTGCCAAGCCTGAAATTATCATCACCTATTGCACCCAGTGCCAATGGCTGCTGCGCGCCGCCTGGCTGGCTCAGGAGCTGCTTTCGACCTTTGCCGACGACCTGGGGCGGGTGTCCCTGGTGCCCGCGACCGGCGGGACCTTCCACATCAGCTGCGACGGCGAGCAGATCTGGGAGCGCAAGCGCGACGGCGGCTTCCCCGAGGCGAAGGAACTCAAGCAGCGAGTGCGCGACCGGATCGACCCGCAGCGGTCGCTGGGGCACAACGACCGCTGAACCGGGCCGGGCGATCGCGTAGGTTCAGCTCACTGGCTGGGGCGTGGGCGCCGGGCTCTTCAGGCGGCTGGTGATCACGCTCGCGATGATGATCAAGGCGCCACCGATCAGCATGCGCAGCGTTGGCTGCTCGTTGAACAGCCACCAGGCGAAGGCGATGCCGTAGACGGGCTCCAGAGCGAAGATCACCGAGGTGGTTCGCGCTTTCAGTACCCGCAGGCTGGCAACGAACAGGCTGTGCGCAAGCCCGGTGCAGAGCACTCCCAGCAGGGCGAGCCAGAGCCAGTCCTGCGCCGGGATGGTCGGGATCGCCGCTCCGCAGAAGGGCAGCAGGCCGGCGAAGATCGCCAGGTTCTGCCACAGCGCCGATCGCACCGGATCGAGGCCACGGGTGACGGCGCGATTGAGCAGCGACAGCAGCGCGAACAGCAAACCCGAGAGCACGCCATAGAGCAGTCCGGTAGTCGGGCCGTTGCCGAGATCGAAGGTGGGTGCGACCAGCAGCAGGCCCGCGGTGACGAGGCCAACCATGGCGAACTCCACGGCGCGGGTGCGCTCGCGGAACAGCAGGCCTTCGAGCAGGACGGTGAACGCGGGGAAGCTGGCGAAACCCAGGGTAGCGATGCCGACACCGGCGATCTTCACCGCAATGAAAAAGGTCAGCCAATGCGCGCCGAGCAACAGCCCTCCCAGCGCCAGACCGGCACGCTGACGCCAGCTGGGCAGCGCGCCGCTGGGGCGCAGCAGCTGTGCCACCAACAGCAGGGCAAGCACGGCGAACAGCGCACGGCCAAAGGTGATGACCAGCGCCGAGCTCTCGGCCAGTTTCCCGAGCACGCCGGACAGGCCAAACATCAGCGCGCCGAGATGGATCGCCAGCAGGGCGTTGCGCGGCGTCATGGTGTGAGGAACCGGCGTGAGCTGCGCGTTACGCAGCGAATATGAAGCGAGCTGATCATGGCGAGCTGAACCTTGACGAATCAGTGGCCATGCTAGGCCGCGGGCGAGCGGGTGTCTGTCGCGTCAATCATCGATTTTGTCGCGCAACTCTCGCCGCAGCGCGCGCGGCGTGCAGCCTCGGGCGCGCACCAGGGCGACGGTGAAGGCGCTTTGCGAGCCATAACCGACGCGCGCGGCGATCTCGCCAACCGGCAGGCGGGTGTCGTGCAGCAGCGCCTCGCCCTGTTGCAGGCGGCGCCGGCGAACGTACTCCATGGGCGTGCAGCCGGTCTCGCCTTGAAAGCGCGCGTGCAGCCGTGCCACCGACAGACCGGCGATGCGTGCCAGATCGGCGACCTGCAGCGGGTGTGCGAGATGCTGGTCAATGAAGCTGTCGATGGCGGCCAGCGGCAACGCGGTAGAGTCGGACGCGGCGCCATGTACGCCGTTGAGGCTGGCCAGCAGCAGGACGGCACCCTGCTCGGCGATCACCGAATCGTTGATCGGGCTGCTCGCCAGCCAGCTCACGAGGCTCTGCTGGGTCGGGCCGAGACGCAGCGTGTCCGGGCGGTCCAGCAACCGCAGGCTGCTTTCGCAGTGGTGGCCCAGGCGCTGGCGCAGCCAGCCTTCGGACGGCACATCCAGCACCAGGCAATGGCTGCCGGTCACACTGGCACAGGCGTGATGCACGGCTGCAGGGACGATTGCCAGGCCGCGTTCGCCGATCCGGCTGCCGCGTCCGGCGATCTCGAACTCCAGCTGGCCACTCAGGCCGAACACCAGTTGCGGGTGGTCGTGGCTGTGGGCAATGAGGTCGTGCTGGTAGTTGCGCAGCGATAGCATCGGCGATCTCGAAAGCGGGCTCTGCGGACCGGACACGGTAACCGCACGCTGCCAGCCCGCCAATCAGTAAATCAGAGGATGACCTTGTCGCGGAGTTTCTCGGCGGCCTGTTGCAGCGCCTGGATTACCCGCTCCTTGTCGAAGTTCTGCACGCCGTTGGTGTCCAGGTACATGGAGAACCCTGGCAGCTCGTGCTCGACGAAGCTGTTGGTCGCGCCCAGGTCGCGGCGGAAGTCCACCACCTGGTAGATCTGTACCGGACGGGAGAAACCCTTGACCGCGATCTGCCCCTTGTCGCGGCACATGATCACGTCCTTTACCAGCGAATAGGTTTCGTGAGAGACCAGGATCTCGCTGGCCTCGGCCGCGCTTTCCAGGCGGCTGGCCAGGTTCACTTCGCGGCCGATGATGGTGTAGTCCATGCGGGTGTCGGCACCGAAGTTGCCCACCGTGCAGTAGCCTGTGTTGACGCCCATGCGGATTTCCAGCGGGCGGGTGATGCCCCGCGCGCGCCATTGCTGGCGCAGCACCTTCATGTGCTTGCGCATGGCGATGGCCATGGAAACGGCCGCCACCGCGTCTTTCTTGGCGCCCTGGCTGGACGGGTCGCCGAAGAACACCATCACGCAGTCGCCGACGAACTTGTCGATGGTGCCGCCGTACTTGAGGGCGATCTTCGACATTTCATTGAGGTAGTTGTTGAGCAGGTCGGTCAGGGCTTCTGCTTCCAGCTCTTCGGAGAGCTCGGTGAAGCCCTTGATGTCGGAGAAGAACACCGTCAGCCGCTTGCGCTGGGTTTCCAGGCGAACGCTGCGCTTGCCGGTGAAGATCGATTCCCAGACCTGTGGCGACAGATACTTGGCCAGGTTGCGGGCCAGGCGCGCGGCCTTGGCCTGTTCCAGTTCGATTTCCTTGCGCGCCAGGGCCAGGCGCACGCCCTGCTGGTGAACGAAATAGGCGGTGGCGCAGACGTAGAATGTCGTGAACAGAATGCTGACCAGCGAGACCAGCGGCGGGGTGACGCCCTGGTAATGCAGACTCACCACGGGGTAAGCCAGGCCGATGCCGATGCCCACGCAGAGCAGCGCCATGGCCAGGTTGCGCAGGCTGCCGCTCACCAGGGCGCTGAAGCTGAGGGTCAGCAGGAACATCAGGCTGGGCACGATGGAGAAGCCGAGCAACAGGATGCCGGCACCGGCATTCATGGCGTCCAGGCAGAGCAGGACCTGTGCCGTGCGTTCCGGATGATCGCGCTTGAAGCGGTAGCTCAGGTGATAGGCCAGGTGCGGATAGAGCAGGGCGTACGGCACCATCCACAGCAGGTCCATCGAGAAGTACTGGATGTAGGTACCGGCGGCAATGGTCGCGGCGCAGATCAGATAGGCGAGCACGCGGGAGTAGTACTCGCGCAACGGGCGAGTGGCGAGGCCATTGCGGCGCTCAACCCTGGTGGAAGTCATTATGCGTACGATCCCTGGTAGATTTATCGACGCCTTTTTCTATGCGCCTTGCAGACTGCCACCGGGCGGGATCGGCGCCAGGCATCGATGATGGTGGCTCCGGCCGAATCGCGCAGGTTTCAGTCTCGCCGTCGCGGAGCCAGCTCGGCGATGACCGGTCCGGGCGACAGCCGACAGATCATAACCAAGCCGCGCCGCATCGCCAAACCAGAGCGTCGAAAGTGCGCATACGCTGGTCGGATATGCTGCTGGCGTCGCACTCAGAAGCGGACGCGGCCGGTCAGCATGTCCTTGAACATGACCCAGTCGCCGAGAAGGCTGTACAGCGGATACTGAAAGGTCGCGGGACGATTCTTCTCGAAGACGAAATGGCCGACCCAGGCGAAACCGTAACCGGCCACAGGCATCGCCAGCAGCCACAGCCACTGCTGGGTGATCAGGGCGTAGCCGAGAATCGCCAGGACCAGCAGGCTGCCAACGAAATGCAGACGGCGACAGGTCGGGTTGCTGTGCTCGGCCAGGTAGAACGGATAGAAATCGGCAAAGCGGGTGAAGCGTTCGGCGGTTTGCGTACTCATGGCGTACCTCCTGTTATTGTCGCGGACAGCTTAGTGAGCGCGAAGCTTGCGAGTCAGTGACAATCACGGCCAGTTTAGTAGCCTTGTGCGCAGCCGCCCGACCATTCGAAGAACAACAACATGACTGAACGCACCACATCCTCGAGCTGGGCACAGGGAATCGTCCAGGCGCTGGAGTCGGCCGGGCTCGATTGCCGTGCGCTGTTCGCCGAGCTCGGGTTGGACTATGCGGCACTGCAGGACCCCGACGCGCGTTTCGCGCAGGACGACATGACCCGGCTCTGGCATCGCGTCGTGGCGGTTTCCGGCGACCCGGCAGTCGGCCTGAACATGGCGCGGCAGGTACGACCTGCGGCGCTGAATGTGGTGGGCTACGCGCTGATGTCCAGCCGGAATCTGAAAGAGGGCTTCGCCCGTCTGGTGCGCTATCAGCGAATCATCGCCGAGGGTGCCGATCTCGACTTTCAGCCATGCGCCCAGGGTTATCGATTGAGCCTGACCATTCAGGGCGACCGTCTGCCACCTGCTCCGCAGAGCGCGGAAGGCTCGCTTGCCGGTTGCCTGACCTTCTGCCGCTGGTTGACCGGAGACGCGCTGCGGCCGCTGGAGGTCTGCTTTCAGGGGCCGCAGCCGGCCGATCTCGAACCCTATCGTCAGCTGTTCCAGGCGCCGCTGCGCTTCGGCGCGCCGCGCTATGCCCTGCTGTTCCGCGAGGCCGATGTGAACACGCCGCTGCCGACCGCCAACGAGGCGCTGGCGCAACTGCATGACCGCTTCGCCGGGGAATACCTGTCGCGCTTCGCCGACAGCCGGGTGATGCACCGTGCGCGACAGATCCTGTGCCGTCTGTTGCCGCAAGGCGAACCCCGGCGCGAGGCGGTCGCCCAGGCCCTGTGCCTGTCGGAAAGAACGCTGCAGCGGCGCCTGCAGGAGGAGGGCGGCAGCTTCCAGCAGTTGCTGGACGACACGCGACGCGACCTGGCAGAGCAGTATCTTGCGCAACCTGACCTGGCGCCGCTGGAAATTGCCTACTTGCTCGGCTTCGCCGATCCGAGCAATTTCTATCGGGCCTTCAAGCGCTGGTTCGGCGTGACGCCTGGAGAATACCGCCTGGCCGCTCGCGCGCGGCGCTAGGAACCTGTATCCGTAGTCGAAGCCTTAGCTAAGGCGCTCTGCACATCAACACGATGGAGAACGAAATTGGCCAGCAGCCTGCTTGCGCTGATCGATGATATTGCGACCGTGCTCGACGATGTGTCGGTCATGACAAAGGTCGCGGCGAAGAAAACCGCCGGGGTGCTGGGCGACGACCTCGCCCTCAACGCCCAACAGGTAACCGGCGTGAAGGCTGACCGCGAGCTGCCAGTGGTATGGGCTGTGGCCAAAGGGTCGCTGCGCAACAAGGCGATCCTGGTGCCGGCGGCATTGTTGATCAGCGCCTTCGCCCCCTGGGCAATCACGCCGCTGCTGATGCTCGGCGGGGCGTTTCTCTGCTACGAGGGATTCGAGAAGCTGGCGCATCGCTTCCTGCACAAGGAAGACGGCGAACATGCCGAGACGGCGAGAGCGCTGGCCGACCCAGCGGTGGACATGGTGGCTTTCGAGAAACGCAAGATCGCCGGCGCGGTGCGCACCGACTTCATCCTTTCCGCAGAGATCATCGCGATCACCCTGGGTACGGTAGCGGCGGCTTCGTTCAACCAGCAGGTGGCGGTCCTGGTCGGCATCGCGATTCTGATGACGGTGGGCGTCTATGGCCTGGTGGCGGCGATCGTGAAGCTCGATGACCTGGGTCTCGCCTTGAGCAAGCGGGCCAGTGGCCTGGCCAGTTCAACGGGGCGGGGCATCCTGCGGGTAGCGCCCTGGCTGATGAAATCGCTGTCGGTCATCGGTACCGCGGCGATGTTCATGGTGGGCGGCGGCATCCTTACTCATGGCATCCGCGCACTGCATCATTTCATCGAGACCAGCGCCCACGAAGCACTTGGGCTGCCTTACGTCGGTGCGGTACTGGGCGGGTTGCTGCCGACCTTGCTGGATGCCGCATTCGGCATCCTCGTCGGCGCTGTCGTGCTGGGGCTGGTGACGCTGGGTGGCCGCTTGTTCAAGCGCGGCTCCGGCGCCGCGGCCTGATCAGTGACGCCAGAAGGCCGGGGTCAGTAGCACCAGCACGGTGATGATTTCCAGGCGGCCGAGCAGCATGCCGATCGACAGCAGCCACTTGGCGGTGTCCGGCAATGTGGAGAAGTTGCCGGCCGGCCCGATGATCTCGCCCAGCCCCGGGCCGACGTTGCATACGGCGGTCGCCGCGCCGGTCAGTGCGGTGATCGGGTCCAGGCCCAGCAGTGCCAGACACAGCGCCAGCACACCGATGGTCATCGTGATGAAGAACGAGAAGGTGAGGATCGAACGGACGATTTCCTCGTCGAGGTTGTGGCCGTTGTACTGCTGACGGATCACCGCGCGGGGATGGATCAGCTGCTTGAAGTTGGCGCGCAGCAGCGAATAGGCCACCTGGAAGCGGAACATCTTCAGGCCGCCTGAGGTCGAGCCCGAGCAGCCGCCGATAAAGGTCAGGTAGAAGAACGCCATGACCGCGAAGCCGCCCCACTGGGTGTAGTCGTCCACCGCGAAGCCGGTTGTGGTGACCACCGATACCACGCTGAAAGTGACGATGCGCAGTGCATCCAGCGCCGGTACATCGTTGTTCAGCCAGTACCAGCCGCTGAACAGCACGCTGGTGATGGCCAGCATGAGCACGAAGCCACGCACCTGCTGATCCCTGAACAGCGCAGTGCGGTGGCCGCGCAGGGTCATCACGTACAGCGTGAACGGCAGGCTGCCGACGATCATGAAGAACACCGCGACCCAGTGGGCGGAGGGGCCGAACTTGCCCATCGAGGCGTCCGAGGTGGAGAAGCCGCCGGTGGCGACGGTGGACATGGCATGGTTGATGGCGTCGAAGGCGCCCATGCCGGTCAGCAGGAAAGCGATGAAGGCCGCGATGGTGAAGGTCACGTAGATCACCAGCAGATACTGCCCGGCCACGTGCGAGCGCGGCATGACCTTCTCCGACCAGTCCGAGGATTCGGTCTGGAACAGCCGCATGCCGCCTACGCGCAGCAGCGGCAGGATCGCGATGGCCATGCCGATGAAGCCGATGCCGCCCAGCCAGTGCAGCAGTGACCGCCACATCAGCAGGCCGGGCGACGCGCTGTCCAGGCCCGAGAGCACCGTCGCGCCGGTGGTGGTGATGCCCGACATGGTCTCGAAGAAGGCATCCGAATAGCTGATGTGCTGGATCAGCATCAGCGGCAGCGCGGCGAAGCAGCAAACCACCACCCAGCTGATGGTCGTCAGGAAGTACATGTCGCGCGGGCGCAGGTGGGTATTGGCCGGCTTGCCCGGGGCGACCAGGGCGAAGCCGCAGGAGAAGGTGATCAGGCTGCCCCAGATGAAGGCCTGCAGGTCGTCGGTGCGCTCGTAGGCCAGCAGTGTCAGCATCGGGATGATCATGCTGACGGCAAGGGTGATGAGGAAAATGCCGAGGATGAAACCGATGATGCGCAGGGTCGGCAGGGCCATGTAGAAGGTGCTCGGCACGGGTGAAAGAGGGGCCGACATTCTACTCGCGTCGCGGTGGCAGTAAACCGCTCGGCGGTTCATTGAAAAATGTTTTCGCGGCGTGGCCCCGGCCCCTTCCCAAGCCCATCGGCATGAATAGAATAGCCGCCCGGGCGCCGGCCCATTCCGGTCTCTGGGTGTTCACCTGCCATGTCCATCGACAATCCCTGCCTCACGTGCGGCGCCTGCTGCGCGTACTTTCGTGTGTCCTTCTATTTTGGCGAATGCGTATCGGCGGGTGGTGCAGTGCCGGACCATCTGACCGTTCAGGTGTCGCCGTTCCATGTCGCCATGCTCGGCACCGACAGCAAGCCCGCACGCTGCGTCGGTCTGCTGGGAGACGTGGGCTGCGGCGTGCGCTGCAGCATGTACGAGCAGCGTTCGAGCACCTGTCGCGAGTTCGAGGCCTCCTGGGAGAATGGCGAGCACAACCCGCACTGCGATGCCGCCCGTGCCGCCCATGGCCTGCCGCCGCTGGTGCCGCCGCTGCAGCCCCATCTGTCGCCGGATCGGGTCGCCTGAGCCGGGGCATCGGCTGAGCTGTCGGCCAGCCATCACTCGCGATAAGGCGGCAACAGCCTCTAGAATGTCCGACCGCCTTAGGAGGTAATGGATGGACGCTCTGGATCTGCTGCTCAATCGCGTTTCGGTCACTCGCCTGTGCGAGCCGGCCCCCACTGCCGATCAACTCGACCTGATGTTCCGCGCCGGGCTGCGCGCTCCGGATCATGGTCAGCTACACCCGTGGCGCTTCCTCATCATCGAAGGCGATGCCCGCCACAAGCTTGGCGAGCTGTTCGCCGCGGCCCTGCGCGAGCGGGATGCCGGTGCCGCCGAGGAGGCGCTGCAGAAGGCACGCAACATGCCACTGCGCGCACCGATGCTGGTACTGGTGATCGCCAGCGTGAAGCCGCATCCGAAGGTGCCCGAGGGCGAGCAGCTGCTGGCTGCCGGCTGCGCGGCTCATGGCCTGCTGCTCGCGGCGCATGCCCAGGGCATCGGAGCGGTGTGGCGCACCGGGGAGTTTTCCTACGATCCGCGGGTGCTCGAGGGCCTCGGATTGACCGAGCAGGAGCGCCTGCTGGGCTTTCTCTATATGGGTACGCCGGAAGGGCGCGTGCGCAGCGCGCCGGTTCTGGAGCCCAAGGACTTCGTCCAGCGGTGGAACGCTCAGTGAGACGCCAGATCGTCTGAGGTTCTGCTCGCCGGGCCGGCCAGCGGCAGACGCAGGCGGGCGACGAAGCCGCCGTCGGGGTGATTGGCCAGTTGCAGCTGGCCGCCGTGGCGCTCGGCGGCGCGTCGGGCGATGGCCAGCCCCAGGCCATGCCCGGCCGCGGTCTGGCCCGGGGCCCGGAAGAAAGGCTCGCTGAGCTGGGGCAAGTGCTCGTCGGCCACGCCGGGGCCATGGTCGCGAACGCTGATCACCAAGTCCTGGCCGTCGCGCTGGGCGCGCAGCTCCACCGGCACCCCTTCTGGATTGAAGCGCAGGGCATTGCGCAGCAGATTGTCCAGCGCACGCTCGAGCATATCCGGCCAGCCCGTGTAGCGGATGCCGGGTTCGACGCGACTGTCGATACGTTGCGTGGGGGCGACGATACGGGCGTTGTCCTTCAGCTGTTCGAACATATCGGGCAGATCGACGTCGATTGCCGCGCCGGGCTCGGCATCCAGCCGCGAGAGTTCCAGAATCTCGCTGATCAACGCCTCCAGGCGGTCGCATTCCTTGGCCAGCCGTGGCCAGATCACCTCGCGTTCGCTGGGCGTGGCGCGCTCGGCCAGGCCCAGGGCAATGCGCAGTCGCGCCAGCGGCGAGCGCAATTCGTGGGACACGTCGCGCAGCAACTGTCGCTGGCTGCCGATCAGTGCCTGCAAGCGCGCACCCATGCGATTGAAATCGCTGGCCAGCACGCCGAGCTCGTCGCGGCGGGTCGCCAGGCGCGCCAGCGACTGCTGCTGATAGGTCGTCTGGCCGAGGTCGTGCACGGCACGGCGCAGGCGATCCAGCGGTCGGGTGATGGAGAGCGTCAGCAGCAGGCTGAAGCCGGTCAGCACCACCAGAGCGATGCCCAGCGCACTCAGCGGCCAGGCCAGGCTGCCGCGGTGCCAGGCCTGCAGTTCGGGATGCGGAATACGGTAGATGAACAGGTAGGTTTCGCCGGTGGTCGGGCTGGTGTAGTCGGCGGTCAGGCGTCGCCAGGGCAGTGGACGCTCGCGATCCTGATGGCGCGCCTCGAAGGCGGCAGCGCGGGCGGGGAAGGTACCGCGGATGATCGGCTGGCCGTTTTCCGCCAGGACCTGTACATCGACCCGTGCACGATGGCGGTGCTGTTCGAGCAGCCGCTGAGCGGCCAGCGGGCCCTGGCGCTCGTAGACTTCGGTCCAGGTCTCGGCCAGGCCCTGCAAGGCGGGATGCCGACCGAGAATCCAGGCATCCTGGTTCAGTGCATGGCCGAGCAGCATCGCCAGGCCGGCGACCAGGGCAATGGCCAGCCAGAAGGTTGCGAGTATGCGCCAGAAAAGTGATCGCACCGGGTCTCTCCACGGCAAAAAGCCCGGCACGCTTCGCCCATCACATGACGGGCGGACGCTGCCGGGCGGGGTATCAGATGGACCGCCGGATCAGTTCTTCTGATCGCGCTCGGCCTTCCACTTGAGGAATTCGGCGCGTTCGGCGCGCTTTTCTTCCATTTTCTTCAGGCCTTCATCGAAGGCTTTCTGCTGTTCCGGCTTGAGCAGGGCGCGCATGCTCTGGTGAGTCTTTTCCCGACTGGCGTCCAGATCCTTCTGCATGGCCTGGCGCTCGGCTTCGGGCAACTTGTCGAGGTAGCGCTGGGTGATCGCCTGGCGCTGCTTCATCTGTTCGCCCATCAGCTTGCGCATTTCGCGCTGCTGTTCCTTTGTCAGGTCCAGCTCCTGGAACATGTGCGGGGCTCTTTTGCCGCCATGGGGGCCGTCGTGCATGCCACCGGGCATGGCAAAGGCGAGGGTCGGCAGGGCGGCTGCGAACACTAGGGCTACGAGTGATTTGCGCATGATGAAACTCTCCTATGTAGGGAAACCGGTCGTGCCGCCGCGGCATCGAAGAAGCTGGCGGCTGGTCGGTGACCGGATGAGTTCAGTCTACGCAGCGCAAGGTCAAGGGCGGTCAGCCCAGGGTAAAGCCTCGGTAAAGACGATCAGCCGGGCACGATCAGGCCGAATAGAGATAGCCACGGCTGCGCAGGGCGACGATCCGCGGGCTGCCGTCGGCGTGCGGGCCCAGTTTGCGGCGCAGGTTGCTGACATGCATGTCCAGGCTGCGGTCGTAGAGCGTGAGCTTGCGACCCAGGGCGTGCTGGGCCAGGGCCTGCTTGTCGATCGGCTCGCCGGCCTGGGCCAGCAGGGCCTCAAGGATGCGGCCTTCGGACAGCGTCAGGCTGACGTCATGCCCGCCGACACTGGCAACGCCGCGGGCGGGGCTGTAGCTGAGGTCGCCGAGTTCGAGCTGGCTGGGCGCGGCTGCCGGTTGGCTGCGGCGCAGCACAGCTCGCAAACGCGCGGTCAGTTCGCGCGGGTCGCAGGGCTTGGCCAGATAGTCGTCGGCACCGAGTTCGAGGCCGAGAATGCGGTCCAGCGGTTCGCCACGGCCGGACAGCATCAACACCGGCAGGTCCGGATGTTCGCTGCGCAGCTGCTTGAGCAGTTCAAGGCCGCTGCCGTCCGGCAGCATCACATCCAGTACTACCGCGGCGGGCTGATACTGCGCCAACGCCTGCTTCGCGCTCTGCCCGTCATGGCAGGCATGGGCGACGAAGCCTTCCTGTGCGAGCCAGCTGATCAGCAGCTCGCACAGCTCCTGATCATCATCGATAAGCAGCAATTCGCTCATGTTTGCCTGTTACTCAATTGAGCCACTGGCGCCGACGCCGGCCGCGCGTCACCAGCAGGCCCAGTAAGAAGCTGGTGACGCCAACGGCTCCGCCCACCGCGAACCATTGCTGCTGCTCGTTCAGCAGCGCCGGCAGAACCTTCGACTGCTCGGCTTGCAACTGCATGCGCAGCCGGCGGTTTTCCTCGCGCAGACGCAGCAGCAGGGCTTCGGTGGTATCGCTGGCCAGGCGTGCCGCGCGGGGCTCGGTGGCGGTCTGCTGCGCTTCGATCGGTGCGGCTTCGCTGGCTTCGTCAACCGGCACGGTCGGTACGCTTGATGTTTCTTCAGCCTGCAGCGCAGGGGCCAGCAGGGTCAGGGCAAGCAGCAGGGAAAGCGGTCGTTGACGCATCGGAACTCCTATTTCCTTACGAGGCCGTGGAAGACCAGCAGCCGGGCGGATTCGCTATCCCCGCTGTGTCGGCTCAGGGCAGCACTTTCTTGAAGGGCTTGACCACCACATTCACGTAAACGCCGGCGGCCTTGTACGGATCGGCATCGGCCCACTGTTGCGCAGCTTCCAGCGAATCGAACTCGGCGACCACCAGGCTACCGCTGAAACCGGCTTCGCCCGGGTCGTTGCTGTCGATGGCAGGATGCGGGCCGGCGAGCACCAGGCGACCTTCGTTCTTGAGCTGCTCCAGGCGCGCCAGGTGGGCCGGGCGGGTGGCGAGGCGGTCCTGCAGGGAATTCGGTGCGTCGGTGGCGATAACGGCGTACAGCATGGTCGTTCCTCGTTCGCGTGGGTTGCGGCGTAAAAAAAAAGTATTGCATCCACGCCGGGTGGGGCTGGCGTGTGCCAGCCAGGGCGTCGACGCCCACAGGCCAGCAGCGCGGCATCATAGCAAACGGCGCCTGGCGGGAAACTGCCTGGATCAAGGATGCATCGCACGGCAAGCGGGATCGGCGGTCGAAGCAGAAGGTTTCGCGGCGCCGGGTGCCGCTGGTGCAAGCCAAAGCCCCGGCGCGGCGTTAGACTAGCCGGCCGGTCGCCCGCGCTATCTTGCTGAACCGGGCTTGTCGGACAGTTTTTCGCGAGGTGCCGGCACCTCACTGGAGTGCGTTACCTGATGATCGTCGATCTGCATTGCCACAGCACTGCCTCCGATGGCGTGCTGGCGCCAACCAAGCTGGTGGAGCGTGCCCATGGGCGCGGGGTCCAGCTGCTGGCGCTCACCGACCACGACACCGTCGATGGCCTCGCCGAGGCTCGGGCGGCTGCGTTGGCGCTGGGGGTGCAGCTGGTAAACGGCATCGAACTCTCGTGCCTGTGGAACGGGGCTACCATTCATGTACTGGGTTATGCCTTCGCCGCCGATGCGCCAGCGTTGCAGCAGGCGATCGCGCAGCTGCACGAAGGGCGCTGGCGGCGGGCCGAACAGATCGCCCAGCGGCTCGAGGCCAAGGGCATGCCTGGCGCGCTGGAGGGTGCACGGGCGATCCAGCAGGAACTGGGCGACAGCGGCAACGCGCCGGCTCGTCCCCACTTCGCGGAGTTCCTCGTGCGTGCCGGCCATGTCCGCGATCGTGCCGAGGCGTTTCGCAAGTGGCTCGGCTCCGGCAAGCTCGGTGACGTGAAGCAGCACTGGCCGAGCCTCGAGCAGACGGTTCGGACCTTGCGCGAGGCGGGTGCCTGGATCAGCCTGGCGCATCCATGGCAGTACGATTTCACCCGCAGCAAGCGCCGTCGCCTCGTCGTCGATTTCGTCGCGGCGGGCGGCCATGCGCTTGAAGTGGTCAACGGCATGCAGCCGCTGGAGCAGGTTGGCGGTCTGTCGATCCTGGCGCGCGAGTTCGGTCTGATGGCCACCGTGGGCAGCGACTTCCACGCGCCGGGCGACTGGTCGGAGCTGGGGCTGTATCGCAACCTGCCGGAGGATCTGTCACCACTCTGGAGACATTTCGACCATGAGCGCCGCCTACCTGCTGCCAGCTGAACAGGGAGTTCCCATGAGCCAGTTCTTTCAGATCCATCCGGACAACCCGCAACCGCGCCTGATCAAGCAGGCCGTGGAGATCATCCGCAAGGGCGGGGTGGTGGTGTATCCCACCGATTCCAGTTATGCCATCGGCTGCTCGATGGGCAACAAGGCCGGCATCGAGCGCATCCGCCGGCTGCGTCAGCTCGACGACAAGCACAACTTCACCCTGGCCTGCCGCGACCTGTCGCAGCTGGGCCTGTTCGCCAAGGTCGACACCGCCGCCTTCCGCCTGCTCAAGGCGCATCTGCCCGGTCCCTACACGATCATTCTCACGGCGACGCGCGAAGTGCCGCGCATGCTGCTGCATCCCAAACGTCGCACCATCGGGCTGCGCGTACCGGCATTGCCGATCGCCCAGGCGTTGCTGGAAGAGCTCGGCGAGCCGCTGATGAGTGTCAGCCTGATCCTGCCGGGCGAAGACCTGCCGATGAGCGATCCGTACGAGATGCGCGACGCCCTGGAGCACCAGGTGGACCTGATCATCGATGGCGGGTACGGTGGCCTCGAGGCCTCGACCGTGGTCAGCCTGGTCGATGATCAGCCGGAGGTGGTGCGGGTCGGCTGCGGCGATCCCGAACCCTTCATGGCCTGAGCCTGAATGGCATGTATGCCGGTACAACATCATCTGGCCTGGGCGGTGAGTGGATTGAGGCAGGTTCGATGAACATGTCTCCGAGACCAGGCGCTGCGACGAGTCATGGCCGGCTATGGCAAGGTGCCGCGATGGGCTACGGGCGCCAGACTTGACCAACTGAACCTACCAAACAGGCCAATTAAGCAAGGACACTCTTTTGAGCTCCATGGATTCACAGCGGCGTGTGGTTTCCGGTATGCGCCCCAGCGGCCGACTGCACCTTGGCCACTACCACGGCGTATTGAAGAACTGGGTCAGGCTGCAGCACGAGTACGAATGCTTCTTCTGCATCGTCGACTGGCATGCGCTGACCACCGACTACGAGAGTTCCGGCGAAATCTCGCAGAACGTCATGAGCATGGCGGTGGACTGGCTGGCCGCCGGGGTCAGCCCGAGCTCGGCCACGCTGTTCATCCAGTCGCAGGTGCCCGAGCACGCCGAGCTGCACCTCTTGCTGTCGATGATCTGTCCGTTGGGCTGGCTGGAGCGGGTGCCGTCGTACAAGGAACTGCAGCAGAACCTGCAGGACAAGAACCTCGACACCTACGGCTTTCTTGGCTATCCGCTGCTGCAGGCGGCGGACATCCTGCTGTACCGCGCGGGACTGGTGCCGGTCGGGGCCGACCAGCTGCCGCATATCGAATTCGCCCGCGACGTGGCGCGCCGCTTCAATCACCTCTACGGCCGTGAGGACGACTTCGAGAGCAAGGCGGAGGCGGCGATCCGCAAGCTCGGCAAGAAAACCTCCAAGCTCTATGTCAGCCTGCGCAAGAGCTATCAGGAGCAGGGCGACGTCGAGGCACTGAATACCGCGCGCGCGGTGATCAAGGAGCAGCAGACCATCACCATCGGCGACCAGGAGCGGCTGTACGGCTACCTGGAGGGCTGCGGCAAGCTGCTGTTGCCCGAGCCGCAGGCGCTGCTCGGCGAGGCGCCTAAGCTGTCCGGGCTCGACGGCGGCAAGATGGCCAAGTCCAACAGCAACGCCATCTATCTGCGGGATACGCCGACCGAGATCGAGGAGAAGATCCGTCGCATGCCCACCGACCCGGCGCGCGTGCACCGCAGCGACCCCGGCGAGCCGACGCGCTGTCCGGTGTGGCAGATGCATCTGGCGCATTCCGAGGAGGCCGTGTGTCAGTGGGCCGAGCAGGGCTGTCGCAGCGCCGGCATTGGCTGCCTGGAATGCAAGGCACCGCTGATCGATTCGATCAAGGCCGATCTTGCGCCGCTGCAGGAACGCGCGCTGGATTACGAGCAGAACCCCGATCTGGTACGCAGCATCCTGGCCGAGGGAGCCGAGCGCGCCCGCGACGAAGCCCGTGAGACGCTGATCGACGTGCGTCAGGCGATGGGCCTGAATTACCGCTGACGCGCCCGCGCAGCTTCGAGGAAGACCATGCAGACCGAACTCCAGAGCCCCGAATCGACTCAGCCCGGCGAGCAGCTGCGCCTGGCGCTGGTCTATGGCGAGGCGGTTACCGAGCTGCCGCTGGACCTGTACATACCGCCGGATGCGCTGGAAGTCTTTCTCGAAGCGTTCGAAGGCCCGCTGGACCTGCTGCTCTATCTGATCCGCAAGCAGAACATCGACATCCTCGACATCCCGGTGGCGGAAATCACCCGCCAGTACATGGGCTACGTCGAGCTGATGAAGTCGGTGCGTCTGGAACTGGCCGCCGAGTACCTGGTGATGGCCGCCATGCTCGCCGAGATCAAGTCGCGCATGCTGTTGCCGCGCTCGGCCGAAGCCGCCGAAGAGGAAGACGACCCGCGCGCCGAGCTGATCCGCCGGCTGCAGGAGTACGAGCGCTTCAAGGCCGCCGCCGAGGATCTGGACGAGCTGCCGCGGGTCGGTCGCGACCTGCAGGTGCCACGCCTCGACGCCCCGGATGCCAGGGCGCGCAAGCTGCTGCCGGATGTCAGCCTGGAGGAACTGCTGGTATCCATGGCCGAGGTGCTGCGCCGTGCCGACATGTTCGAGAGCCACCAGGTGACCCGCGAGGCGCTGTCGACCCGCGAGCGGATGAGCGAGGTGCTTGAGCGTCTGAAGGGGGGCGGTTTCGTCCCCTTCGTGGCGCTGTTCCATGTGGAAGAAGGGCGCCTTGGCGTGGTGGTGACCTTCATGGCCGTACTCGAGCTGATCAAGGAATCGCTGGTCGAGCTGGTGCAGAACGAGCCCTTCGCGCCTATCCATGTGCGCAGTCGAACCGAATAGATATTTGCAGGAGTCAACCGTGGACCTGTCCGATCCCAAGGATCTCGCTTCGCTGCTCGAAGCCTTTCTGCTCGCGTCCGGCAAGCCGCTCTCCCTGGAGCGCCTCGGCGAGCTGTTCGAGGAGCATGAACGACCCTCGTCGGCGCAGCTGAAGAAGGCCCTCGAAGTCCTGGACAAGTCCTGCAAGGGGCGCGCCTTCGAACTCAAGGAGGTGGCCAGCGGTTATCGTCTGCAGGTGCGCCAGCGCTTCTCTCCCTGGGTCGGGCGGCTCTGGGAGGAGCGTCCGCAGCGTTATTCCCGGGCGCTGCTGGAAACCCTGGCGCTGATCGCCTACCGCCAGCCCATCACCCGTGGCGAGATCGAGGACATTCGCGGCGTTGCGGTCAACAGCCAGATCGTCAAGACATTGCAGGAGCGCGAGTGGATTCGCGTGGTTGGCCATCGTGACGTGCCGGGGCGCCCGGCGATGTTCGCCACCACCCGACAATTCCTCGACCATTTCAATCTGAAGAACCTCGACGAACTGCCGCCGCTGGCCGTGCTGCGGGAAATGGAGCCCGAGCTGCGCCCGTTGCTCGACGACGATGCGGCCGTGCCGGTCGCCCTGCAGGCCCGCGCCGACGAGACGTTGGACGAGCCGCAGGCGCCCGCGCGCGAGCAGACCAGCTTCCGTAGCCTGCTGGCTGAACTCGATGGCATGGAACAGGGGCTCAAGACCGACTTCGACGACCTGCTCGAAGCGCAAGCCGCGGATATCGACTCCGACGAGGAGCAATCGACCCCCTGAGCCCAGGCCTGTCGCCGGGGCGCCGGCGGCCTCGCTGCAGCCGGCCGCTGGGGGCATAGCTCTGCAGCTGCATGTCGTGCGCAACCATTGGCCTTGCGTCCTGTCCGAACGCCAACCGACTCCGGATGGTTTATGGTTGTCGAAGAACAAAATTCCGCAGCAGGAGAGACGCATGCACCCGCGAGTTCTGGAAGTCACCGAGCGCCTGGTCGAGCGCAGCCGCAAGACGCGTGAGCGTTACCTCGCGATGATGGCCGCCGCTGCCAGCGAGGGCCCTCAGCGAGGCGGGCTGCAATGCGCCAACTTCGCCCATGGCGTCGCCGGCTGCAATTCCACTCAGGACAAGCAGAGCCTGCGCCTGATGAACGCGGCGAACGTCGCGATCGTGTCGGCATACAACGATATGCTTTCGGCGCATCAGCCCTACGAGCATTTTCCGGAGATGATCCGCCAGGCGCTGCGCGAGATTGGTTCGGTCGGCCAGTTCGCCGGCGGCGTGCCGGCAATGTGCGACGGCGTGACCCAGGGCGAGGCGGGCATGGAGATGAGCCTGGCCAGTCGCGAAGTGATCGCCATGAGCACCGCGGTGGCGCTGTCGCACAACATGTTCGACGCCGCGCTGATGCTCGGCATCTGCGACAAGATCGTCCCCGGGCTGATGATCGGTGCGCTGCGCTTCGGCCATCTGCCGACGATCTTCGTACCGGGTGGGCCCATGCCATCGGGCATCCCCAACAAGGAAAAGGCCGCGGTGCGCCAGCGCTACGCCGAAGGCAAGGCGACTCGCGAGGAGCTGCTGGAATCGGAAATGAAGTCCTACCACAGCCCGGGCACCTGCACCTTCTACGGCACCGCCAACACCAATCAGGTGGTGATGGAGATCATGGGCCTGCACCTGCCGGGCTCCTCGTTCGTAAATCCCTACACGCCGCTGCGCGATGCGCTGACCCGCGAAGCCGCGCAGCAGGTCACCCGCCTGACCCATCAGGCTGGCAATTACACGCCGCTGTGCCAGGTGGTCGACGAGAAGTCCATCGTCAACTCGGTGGTCGCGCTCAACGCCACCGGCGGGTCGACCAACCACACCCTGCATATTCCCGCATTCGCCCGCGCCGCCGGCATCCAGCTGACCTGGCAGGACATGGCCGACCTTTCCGAGGTGGTGCCGACCCTGGCCAAGGTCTACCCCAACGGTCAGGCCGATGTGAACCATTTCCATGCCTGCGGCGGCGTGCCCTTCATGGTGCGCACGCTGCTCGACGCCGGCTTGCTGCATGAGGATGTGCACACGGTGGTCGGCAAGGGCCTGCGCCGCTATATCCAGGAGCCGTTCCTCGACGGTGACAAGCTGGTCTGGCGCGATGGGCCCGCTCAGAGCCTGGACGAAACCATCCTGCGCCCGGCAGAGCGGCCCTTCTCGCCGGAGGGCGGCCTGCGTGTGCTGGAAGGCAACCTGGGACGCGGTGTGACCAAGATCTCGGCCGTGGCGCCGGAGCATCGTGTGGTCGAGGCGCCGGCACGGGTGTTCATCGACCAGAGCGAGCTGGCAGCCGCTTTCAAGGCCGGCGAGCTGGAGCGCGATTTCATCGCCGTGGTGCGTTTCCAGGGGCCGAAGGCCAATGGCATGCCGGAGTTGCACAAGCTCACGCCCTTCCTTGGCGTGCTGCAGGACCGCGGCTACAAGGTGGCGCTGGTTACCGACGGGCGCATGTCCGGCGCCTCCGGCAAGGTGCCGGCGGCCATCCATGTCTGCCCGGAGGCGCTGGACGGTGGGCCGCTGGCGCTGGTCCGTGATGGCGACATCATCCGCGTCGATGGCGAGACCGGCGAGCTGCGGGCGCTGGTCGACCCGGCCGAATGGGCGACGCGCCAGCCGGCCATCCGCCCGGAAGACATGGGTATCGGTTGCGGTCGCGAGCTGTTCGCCTTCATGCGCGCGTCCTTCAGCACGGCAGAGCAGGGGGCCAGCGCGTTCACCGAGAGTCTGGAGGCGCTCAAGTGAAGACAGCGCTGGTTGGCGACATCGGTGGTACCAATGCACGCTTCGCGCTGTGGCGCGATCAGCGGATCGAGCAGATTCGCGTGCTGCCCACGGCAGACCATGCGCGTCCGGAGCTGGCAATCCGCGCCTACCTCGACGAAGTGGGCCAGCCGCTGGATGCGCTGGAAGCAGTATGCCTGGCCTGTGCCGGGCCGGTGAGCGGCGATCACTTCCGCTTCACCAACAACCACTGGCAGCTGAGTCGGCAGGCGTTCTGCCGCGAACTGGGCCTGAAGGATCTGCTGCTGATCAACGACTTCACCGCCATGGCCCTGGGTATGACCCGGCTGCGCGATGACGAGCGCGTCACGGTCCGCGAGGGCGAGCCTGAACCCGGCCGGCCGCGTCTGGTCATAGGCCCCGGCACCGGGTTGGGGGTCGCCGGGCTGCTGCCGCTGGTCGGCGGCGGCTGGCGCGCGTTGCCGGGCGAGGGCGGGCATATCTGTCTGCCGATCGGCAGCGAGCGCGAGGCGGCGATCTGGACGCAACTGCACCGCGCACAGGGCCACGTGAATGCCGAAGCCGTGCTCAGCGGGCCGGGTTTGCTGACGCTCTATCGTGCCTGTTGCGCGCTGGATGGCCGAGCGGCCGAACACGACTCTCCGGCCGGGATCACCAAGGCCGCGCTGGCTGGCGAGCCGTACGCCGTGGCCGTGCTGGAGCAGTTCTGCCGCTGGCTGGGGCGCATCGTCGGCGACAATGTGCTGACGCTCGGTGCACGTGGCGGGGTATATATCGTCGGCGGCGTGGTACCGCGCTTCGCCGAGTTCTTCATGCACAGCGGCTTTTGCGAGGCCCTGTGCGAGAAGGGCCAAATGAGTGGCTATTTCGATCGCCTGCCGGTATGGCTGGTGACCGCGCCTTATCCGGGCCTGGAAGGCGCCGGCGTGGCGTTGCAATCGCTGCTGGAGGGCGTCTAGGCGGCTGGCAGGGAAAGGCGACGGGCGATCGGATAACAACAAGAAAAGGGACGTGACGTGAGCCAAGCAGGTAAGAACATCCTTCTGGTCGACGACGATCAGGAAATCCGCGAACTGCTGCAGACCTATCTCAGCCGCTCGGGCTTTCAGGTCCGCGGCGTGCCGGACGGCGCGCAGTTTCGCAGCGCGCTGTGCGCCGAACCGGCCGATCTGGTGATACTCGACGTGATGCTGCCCGACGAGGACGGCTTCAGCCTCTGCCGCTGGATTCGCCAGCACGAGCGGCTGGCCTCGATGCCGATCATCATGCTCACCGCCAGTTCCGACGAGGCCGACCGGGTGGTCGGTCTTGAGCTGGGCGCCGACGATTACCTCGGCAAGCCGTTCAGCCCACGCGAGCTGCTGGCGCGGATCAAGGCCTTGCTGCGGCGGGTCAGCTTCGCCCAGGAGCGCGGCAGCGATGTGCTGGCCTTCGATGAATGGCGGCTGGACATGATCAGCCACCGGCTGTTTCACGCCGATGGCGAGGAAGTCTTTCTGTCCGGTGCCGATTTCGCGTTGCTCAAGCTGTTTCTCGATCATCCGCAGCAGATCCTCGACCGCGACACCATCGCCAACGCCACCCGCGGGCGCGAGGTGATGCCGCTGGAGCGCATCGTCGACATGGCGGTGAGCCGTCTGCGTCAGCGCCTGCGCGACACCGGCAAGTCGCCCCGGCTGATCCGCACCGTGCGCGGCTGCGGCTATCTGTTGGCAACCCAGGTGACGCCGCACCATGAATCTGCGCACTGAGCGGCGGCGTCTGCGGCTGGTGCCGCGCTCGCTGCTCGGACGCATGCTGTTGCTGACCCTGCTCGCGGTGCTGCTGGCGCAGGGCCTGTCGAGCCTGATCTGGCTATCGCAGCTGCGCGCCAGCCAGATGGAGGGGCTGCTGGCCAGCGCCCGCAGCCTGGCGCAGTCGATGGGGGCGAGCGTCAGCTACTTCCGATCGCTGCCGCTGGGCTACCGACCGCTGGTGCTCGACCAGCTGCGCAGCATGGGCGGCACGCGCTTCTTCGTCTCGCTCAACGACAAGCCGCTGGAGATGAAGATCCTGCCGGAGACGCCACGCAAGCGTGCGGTGCTGCACGAGGTGGAGCAGGTGCTGCGCCAGCGTCTGGGTGGCGCGGTGGACCTGACCATCGAGTTCGTCAGCCCGGACGATCTGCGCATCTTCAACAGCGGCATCAAGCTCGAGGAGCTGCCGCGCTCCTGGGCCCACTACGCGCTGGGCTTCGAACCGCTGGCGCCACCGGTGCTGGTGACGCAGATCCAGATCGCGCCGCAGGAATGGCTCTATCTCGCCTCGCTGATGCCGGCACCCTACGTCAGCCTGGAAGACGAGGGGCTGCCGGTGCAGCAGCTGTGGTTCATCGTGCTGACCAGCGCCTTCCTGCTGCTGTTCATCGGTCTGCTGGTGCGCTGGCAGAGCCGGCCATTGAAACGCCTGGCCAAGGCGGCGCGGGAGTTGTCGGTGGGCGGGGAAGTGCGGCCGCTGGCCGAGATTGGTGCCAGCGAGATCGTCGAGGTCAGCCGCGCCTTCAACAACATGCGCGAGCGCATCAGTCGCTATCTGACCGAGCGCGGCCAGTTGTTCAGCGCCATCTCCCACGACCTGCGTACGCCCATCACACGGCTGCGGCTGCGGGTCGAGCTGCTGGAGGACGAGGCCCAGCAAGTCAAGTTCAACCGCGATCTCGACGAACTGGAGCTGCTGGTCAAGGGCGCCCTGCAGTGCGTGAAGGACACCGATATCCACGAGAACATCGAGGCCGTGGACCTCAATCTGTTGCTCGAACACATCGTCGAGCCCTACCAGGCCTGCGACCAGACCCGCGTGACCCTGGATGGACGCGCGCTGGCGACTTACCCCGGCAAGCCGCTGGCACTAAAGCGCTGCATCGGCAACCTGCTGGACAACGCCCTGAAGTATGGCGAGCGCGCCCACCTGCACGTCGAGGATGGCAAGGAGGCGCTGGTGCTGCACGTTGACGACGAGGGGCCGGGCGTGCCGGAGCAGCGCCTGGAGCACGTTTTCGAACCCCATGTACGGCTCTCCGGCCAGCAGCAGGGCTACGGCCTGGGGCTGGGTATCGCGCGCAACATCGCTCACGCTCACGGCGGCGAGCTGAGCATGCGCAACTTGCAGCAGGGAGGGCTGAGGGTGACCCTCACACTACCGCGCTGAAGCCCGCCGGGCGTGCCTGTTACCTGTGGCGTGCCTTTGTAACCGGTTGGTGACCATCGGCCATCCCTTCGTTACCCAGTGTCCATTTTTCCGGGCATAGACTCGGTCCATCGCAAGCGACCCACGACTTGCCGGATAAAAACAAGAAGGTACTCCTCCATGAATGCGATCCATCGTCTCGCTCTTTCCGTTTCCCTTGCCCTGCCATTGCTCGCCCACGCCGGCGAGGTCGAAGTCCTGCACTGGTGGACCTCCGGCGGCGAGAAGCGCGCCGCCGACACCCTGCAGAAGATGGTCGAGCAGAAAGGCCACACCTGGAAGGATTTCGCCGTCGCCGGTGGTGGTGGCGAGGCCGCCATGACCGTGCTGAAAACCCGCGCCGTTTCCGGCAATCCGCCGTCCGCCGCACAGATCAAGGGCCCGGACATCCAGGAATGGGGCGAACTCGGCCTGCTCGCCAACCTCGACGACACCGCCAAGGCCGAACGCTGGGACGAGCTGCTGCCCGAGCAGGTCAGCAAGATCATGCAGTACGACGGCTCCTACGTGGCCGTGCCGGTCAACGTGCACCGGGTCAACTGGCTGTGGATCAACCCGGAGGTATTCGAGAAGGCCGGTGCCACGCCGCCGAAGACCCTCGACGAGTTCTTTGCCGCTGCCGAGAAGCTCAAGGCAGCCGGTTTCGTGCCGGTCGCCCACGGTGGCCAGCCGTGGCAGGACGGCACCGTGTTCGAGGGCTTCGTGCTCAGCATTCTCGGGCCGGACGACTACCACAAGGCATTCGTCGAGCTGGACGAGGACACCCTGACCGGCGACAAGATGGTTCAGGCCTTCACCGCGCTGAAGAAGCTGCGTGATTACCTCGACGCCGATGCCGCAGGCCGTGAGTGGAACCGTGCCACTGGCATGGTCATCGACGGCAAGGCCGGCATGCAGATCATGGGTGACTGGGCCAAGAGCGAGTTCACGGCCGCCAACAAGGTCGCGGGCAAGGACTACCAGTGCCTGCCATTTCCCGGCACTCAGGGCAGCTTCACCTTCAACATCGATTCGCTGGCGATGTTCAAGCTGAGCAGCGATGAGAACCGCAAGGCCCAGGAAGACCTGGCGCGCGCGGTGTTGCAGCCGGAGTTCCAGACCTTCTTCAACCAGAACAAGGGCTCCATCCCGGTTCGCCAGGACCAGGACATGAGCGAGTTCGACGCCTGCGCCCAGCAGTCGATGAAGGACTTCAAGGCGGCGGCCCAGGGCAGCGGCCTGCAACCCAGCCTGACCCACGGCATGGCCGCGTCGAGCTACGTGCAGGGCGCGGTGTTCGATGTCGTGACCAACTTCTTCAACGACCCCAAGGCCGATCCGCAAAAGGCGGCCAGGCAGCTGGCGGCGGCGATCCAGGCCGTGCAGTGACGCCAAGGGCGGACCGCGTCCGCCCGATTTCCCGAACCGTTGTCCCGGTACAGGCCAAGGCCCGTGCCGCGGGCGACGACATCCCGGATTCTGACGAGGGATCACATCCATGAGCTCCATCGCGCTTCCCGCCAGGCCCGCCAAGGTCTCGCCGCTCGATGCCCTGCAGCGCTGGCTGCCCAAGCTGGTCCTGGCGCCGAGCATGCTGATCGTGCTGGTCGGCTTCTACGCCTACATCGGCTGGACCTTCCTGCTGTCGTTCACCAACTCGCGCTTCATGCCCAGCTACAAGTGGGTCGGTCTGCAGCAATACCAGCGCCTGTGGGACAACGACCGCTGGTGGGTGGCCAGCCAGAACCTGCTGGTGTTCGGCGGCCTGTTCATCGCCATCAGCCTGATCATCGGTGTCGTGCTCGCCGTGCTGCTGGACCAGCGCATCCGCCGCGAGGGGCTGATCCGCACCATCTACCTGTACCCCATGGCACTGTCGATGATCGTCACCGGTACCGCCTGGCAATGGCTGCTCAATCCCGGCCTGGGTCTGGACAAGCTGCTGCGTGACTGGGGCTGGGAAGGCTTTCGCTTCGACTGGCTGGTCGATCCGGACCGGGTCATCTACTGCCTGGTGATCGCTGCCGTATGGCAGGCCTCGGGCTTCGTCATGGCGCTGTTCCTGGCCGGTCTGCGCAGCGTCGATCAATCGATCATCCGCGCTGCCCAGGTGGACGGTGCGAGCCTGCCGACCATCTACCTGCGCATCGTGCTGCCGAGCCTGCGACCGGTGTTCTTCAGTGCGTTGATGATCCTCGCCCATATCGCCATCAAGAGCTTCGACCTGGTGGCGGCGATGACCGCCGGTGGCCCGGGTTATTCCAGCGACCTGCCGGCGATGTTCATGTACGCCCACACCTTCACCCGCGGCCAGATGGGCCTGGGTGCGGCGAGCGCCATGCTGATGCTCGGCGCGGTGATGGCGATCATCGTGCCCTACCTGTACTCCGAGCTGAGGAGCAAGCGCCATGTCTGATTTCGCGCAACCGCGCCTGACGCTCGGGCGCCTGACCATCCACGCTACGCTGCTGCTGGCTTGCGCCGTCTACCTGGTGCCGCTGATCGTGATGTTGCTGACCAGCTTCAAGACACCGGAAGACATCCGTACCGGCAACCTGCTGAGCTGGCCGGAGGCGTTCACGGCCATGGGCTGGCTGACAGCCTGGGATGCCGTCGGTGGCTACTTCTGGAACTCGGTGAAGATCGTCATCCCGGCGGTGCTGATCTCCACCGCGCTGGGCGCCATCAATGGCTACGTGCTGTCGATGTGGCGCTTCCGCGGCTCGCAGCTGTTCTTCGGTCTGTTGTTGTTCGGCTGCTTCCTGCCGTTCCAGGTGATCCTGCTGCCGGCGTCCTTCACCCTCGGCAAGCTGGGCCTGGCCAATACCACCACCGGTCTGGTGCTGGTGCACGTGGTATACGGCCTGGCGTTCACCACACTGTTCTTCCGCAACTTCTACGTCAGCGTGCCGGAAGCGCTGGTGCGGGCGGCGCGGCTGGATGGCGCCGGTTTCTTCACCATCTTCGGGCGCATCCTGCTGCCGATGTCGGTACCGATCATCATGGTCTGCCTGATCTGGCAGTTCACCCAGATCTGGAACGACTTCCTCTTCGGCGTGGTGTTCGCCAGCGGCGATACCCAGCCGGTCACCGTGGCGCTGAACAACCTGGTCAATACCAGCACCGGCGCCAAGCAATACAACGTCGACATGGCCGCCGCGATGATTGCCGGCCTGCCCACGCTGGTGGTTTACGTGATCGCCGGCAAGTACTTCCTGCGCGGGCTCACTGCCGGCGCCGTCAAGGGTTGAGGAGAACAACGATGGCTTCCCTGGAACTGCGCAACGTTCAAAAGAGTTATGGCAACAGCCAGATCGCAACGCTCAAGGACATCGCGCTGAAGATCGACGCCGGTGAGTTCCTGATTCTCGTCGGCCCCTCCGGCTGCGGTAAATCCACCCTGATGAACTGCATCGCCGGGCTGGAGAACATCACCGGCGGAGAGATCCTCGTCGACGGCGAGGACATCAGTCAGGCCAGCCCGAAGGATCGGGACATTGCCATGGTGTTCCAGTCCTATGCGCTCTATCCGACCATGAGCGTGCGCGACAACATCGCCTTCGGCCTGAAGATGCGCAAGGTGCCGGCGGCGAAGATCGAGGAGGAGGTGGCACGGGTCGCCAAGCTGCTGCAGATCGAACCGCTGCTGGAACGCAAGCCGTCGCAACTGTCCGGCGGTCAGCAGCAGCGCGTGGCCATGGGTCGGGCGCTGGCGCGGCGGCCGAAGATCTATCTGTTCGACGAGCCGTTGTCGAACCTCGACGCCAAGCTGCGGGTGGAGATGCGCACAGAGATCAAGCTGATGCACCAACGGCTGAAAACCACCACGGTGTATGTCACCCATGACCAGATCGAGGCAATGACCCTCGGCGACAAGGTCGCGGTGATGAAGGACGGCGTGATCCAGCAGTTCGGTACCCCCCACGAGATCTACAACAACCCGGCCAACCTGTTCGTCGCGAGCTTCATCGGCTCGCCGCCGATGAACTTCGTGCCGCTGCGCATTCGTCAGCGTGACGGCCGCTGGGTGGGCGTGCTCAACAGCGAGCAGGGCAGTTGCGAGCTGCCGCTGCCGATCACCAGTGACGAAGGTCTGCGTGACCGGGAGCTCATTCTGGGCATTCGCCCCGAACAGATCGGCCTGTCGAATGGCTCTGCGGCGGACCTTTCGCTGCTGGTGGATATCGAAGTGGTGGAGCCGACCGGCCCCGATACGCTGGTCGTCTTCGCGCTCAATCAGGTCAAGGCCTGCTGCCGGCTGGCGCCGGATCAGGCGCCGCGGGTGGGGGAGACGCTCAACCTGCAGTTCGATCCGCGCAAGGTCCTGCTGTTCGACGCCCAGAGCGGCGAACGGCTGGGCCTGGCGCAGCCTGCAGCCACGCGCGAAAGCAAGGTCACCCGGCTGGTTTCCAACGGAGCGGGGCCGGTGCAGTGAGGTACCGGCCTGCCTTGCCAGCAGGCTGGGGATAACGGAGACAGGAACCAACGGAGCCGAACAGGCTCGATCCAGCGATCAATAACAACAAAAGCGGAGTGGATATGAAAAAAACACTGACAGCCCTGGGCGTTGCCAGCGCCATTGCGGGTCTGACGCTGCCTTTGGGCGCCCATGCACTGGAGTTCACCGGCTACATGCGCAGCGGGGTCGGCGAATCGGTCAACAGCGATTCGCAGTCCTGCTTCCAGTTGCCCGGCGCGCCGAGCAAGTACCGCCTGGGTAACGAGTGCGAGCAGTACGCCGAGCTCGATCTGCGTCAGGACCTCTACACCTTCGCCGACGGCTCGGTACTGAGCCTGGAAGGCATGGCGGCGCTCTACAACCAGTACAACCACACCCCTGAGTTCACCGGCGATCACGGCTGGGCGCGGATGGTGCAGGCCTATGCCGAGTGGAGCAAGGTGCCGGCGTTGTACAACGGCTCGCTGTGGGCCGGGCGGCGCTTCTACAAGCGCAACGACATCCATATCTCCGACTTCTACTACTGGAACCAGAGCGCCACCGGTGCCGGCGTGGAGGACATGGAGATTGGCGGGCTGAAGTACAGCTACGCCTTCTCGCGCAAGGACAGCGTGTTTCAGAAGGACTACGTCACCCGCCACGACTTCAACGTTGGCGGCTTCGACAGCAACCCTGGCGGTGAGCTGGAGTTCGGCCTGAGCTACCTCGACAAGCCCAGCCGTGACGATGCCAACAGCGGTTGGGCCGTGACGGTGCAGCATGTGCAATCCGACTTCCTCGGCGGCAAGAACACCCTGGCGCTGCAGTATGGCGAGGGCCCGGGCACCGGCCTCGGCTATACCGGCGACGTCACCCTGGACAACAGCGCCAAGAGCTGGCGAGTGGTGGAGTATTTCGACTGGCAGCTGACGCCGCGCTTCGGCGGCCAGTTCCAGGTGGTCTACCAGAAAGACAAGCGCGACGACGGCGGCGACCAGGACTGGTGGTCGGTGGGCGCGCGTCCGGTCTATGCGTTCAGCGAGCAGTTCAAGCTCGTCGCCGAGGTCGGTCACGACCAGATCGATGCCACCGACGGCACGCGCAAGTTGAGCAAGTTCACCATCGCGCCGACCTGGTCACCCGCCGGTCCTGGCTTCTGGGCGCGGCCGGAGTTCCGCCTGTACTACACCTACGCCAGCTGGAACGACGCGGCGCAACGGGCGGCCAACGTGATGGCCGAAGGCTCGGCGCTGTCGGATACTGGTGCGTTCGGCAACGCTCGCCACGGTTCGAACTTCGGCGTGCAGGTCGAGCACTGGTGGTAAGCGGCTAGCGGGTCGCCATCCAGATCAGCAGGCCGGCCTGGAACAGCGCCAGCGCAATCAGGCAAACAATGGTGAATCGCAGCGCACCGTCCTCGCGGCGGAAGCGGGCGATGCGCTCCTGCAGGTCGCGGATCTGGTTTTCCTGCGCCTGCAGGTTGCGGTCGGCCTGTTCCAGCATCGCCGCCGCATCCTGCAGCTCCACAATCTGGACCTTCTCGCTGTTCCAGTCCGGCCTCAGGCTGCTGGCGCGCGGCGCGCCGTAGGTCGCCTTGCCCGCCTGGTCCTTTGGGTAGTCCACATCGAACCCCTGGGTGCGCAGGCAGTGGTCACGCCGCAGGCGCTGGTCGTCGCTCGTCACATCCTTGGGCAGCGATCCGCCCTCGACCAGATAATGTCCCCAACGCTTTTGCGCCCAGGCCGCGCCTTGTGCCAGCAGGAAACGGCCGAGGCCACGGTTGGCGGGTTCCAGATGCAAGCCGCTGTCCGGACCGAAGCGCAGTTCCTTGCTGCGATGGTCGGCCCATACCTCCAGCACGTTGTACTTGCGCGAGCGCGCCTGCCCCGGGATGTTGACGAACATCCGCAGCAGGCTCTGCTCTGGCGTGTGGCGTTCCAGCTGCGCCAGCTCGACGAAGCGCAGTGGCCGCGCGCCGCCGTCGCGTTCGGTGGGCAGCGGCGCCAGGCGCAGCAGGCGGAAACGATCGGGGCGAAGTTCGGCCCACGGATGCTTCGGCGGCGCCGGTGGCTCTTTCTCTGTGCTCTGGGTGATTTCGGTGTCGGTCATCTGCGCGTTCCTGGGCCTGCGCGGCGGCTCGTTCAGAACTGGTCTCGGCCATCGTCACGGGGCTATCGGCGGCGCGGCGCCTAACTGGAGGCTGGCAGCATGCCATTATCGTTCAGGAAGCGCTGGATTCGTTCGAGCAGGCCGCGGGCCAACGGCAGATCGGGATCGTCGTAAGACGCGAGCTGCGCAGCGCTGGCCGGCACGATGCGCAGCACATGATTCATGCCGTCGATCAGCGCGAGTTCGGCGTCGGGCTTGGCGCGGTGCAAGGCCTCGGCGTCATCGATGCCCACCTGGATATCGTGCCGGCCCTGAACGATCAGCGCCGGAACGTTCACCGCCGCGAAGGCCTCGGCCGGATCATAGGCGAAGAGGGAGATCAGATATGGCTGCACGCTGGGGCGGAACAGCACCTGCAGAGGCTCTGGAATGTCCGCGTGGGTGCGACCGGCCTTCAGTTCGTCGATCAGATAATGGCTGGTGGCGAGCAGTGCCGGTGGCAGGCGTCCCTGCAGCTGCTCGCGCAGCACCGCGTCGATCGGCCGGCCGCTGCCGGCGATGCTGATCAGCGCCGCGGCACCTGAGCGAGGCGCCGCAAGGCTGGCGATCAGCGCACCTTCGCTGTGGCCGACGAGGATCAGCTCGCCGAAGCGCGGGTCACCCTTGAGCCGTTCGCTCCAGGCCAACGCATCGCTGACGTAGGCTTCGACGCTGAGGTCGCGCTCGTCCGGTGCGGCGGCCAGGCTCGCGCCGACGCCGCGCTTGTCGTAGCGCAGGCTGGCCACGCCCTGCCTGGCCAGGCCCTGGGCCAACCGCTTGAGGCTGTCGTTGTGGCCGGCCGGGTTGTTGCCGTTGCGGTCGGTCGGCCCGGAGCCGGCGATGAGCAGGGCGACCGGCAACGGCCGCTCGCTTTTCGGCAGCAGCAATGTGCCCTGCAGCAGGCCATGGCCGGTGTCGAGGTTCAGCGTCTGCGTGAGCAGGGTCTGCGCATGTACGAATGAGAGGGGCATGGTCAGCAGCAGTAGGATCAGCAGGGCACGCATGGAAGGCTTCGCCGGTTACGGAGCGGGTTTGACGCGAGGATCGGTGCGAGGTTCGCCGCTGCGCCAGTATGCGCGCCGAAGACAGGCAGTGAAACCGCGGCGCCCTCAGGTATACTTCCGGCCCCTGTTTTTTCGGTCGATCGCGGAGCGTCCTGCATGTCCGGCAATACCTACGGCAAGCTGTTCACCGTCACCACTGCCGGCGAAAGCCACGGGCCTGCGCTGGTGGCCATCGTCGATGGCTGCCCACCCGGGCTGGAGCTGTCGCTGGACGATCTGCAGCGCGATCTCGACCGTCGCAAGCCCGGCACCAGCCGGCACACCACGCAGCGCCAGGAAGCCGACGAGGTGGAAATCCTTTCCGGCGTGTTCGAAGGCAGAACCACCGGGTGTCCGATCGGCCTGCTGATCCGCAATACCGACCAGAAGTCCAAGGACTACTCGGCGATCAAGGACCTGTTCCGCCCGGCCCACGCCGACTACACCTATCACCACAAGTACGGCCTGCGCGACTACCGCGGCGGTGGCCGCTCCTCGGCGCGCGAGACCGCCATGCGTGTCGCCGCCGGTGCTATCGCCAAGAAGTACCTGGCGACGCTGGGCATTCAGGTGCGCGGCTACATGAGCCAGCTCGGGCCGATCGAGATTCCGTTCAAGACCTGGGACAGCGTCGAGCAGAACGCCTTCTTCAGCCCGGACCCGGACAAGGTGCCGGAGCTGGAGGCCTACATGGACCAGCTGCGCCGTGACCAGGATTCGGTGGGCGCAAAGATCACCGTGGTCGCCGAGGGTGTGCCGCCGGGCCTCGGTGAGCCGATCTTCGACCGCCTGGACGCGGAGCTTGCCCACGCGCTGATGAGCATCAACGCGGTCAAGGGCGTGGAGATCGGTGCCGGTTTCGCGTCGGTGGCCCAGCGCGGCACCGAGCACCGCGACGAGCTGACCCCGCAGGGCTTTCTGTCCAACAATGCCGGCGGCATTCTCGGTGGCATCTCCTCGGGTCAGCCGATCGTCGCCCATCTGGCGCTCAAGCCGACGTCCAGCATCACCACGCCCGGTCGCTCCATCGACGTGAACGGCGAGGCGGTGGACGTGATCACCAAGGGTCGCCACGACCCCTGCGTCGGCATCCGCGCCACCCCGATCGCCGAGGCGATGATGGCCATCGTGCTGCTGGATCACCTGCTGCGCCACCGCGCACAGAATGCCGATGTGCAGGTGACGACGCCGGTGCTGGGTCAGCTTTGAGCGGCCATTCGGAGCGCGGCGCGCCGGCGTTGACGCCGCGCGCTGCAAACTGAACGCCTGTAGCCATGACCGCTTCGCTCCCTTACTGGCGCCTCTCCGGGTTCTATTTCTTCTACTTCGCGCTGCTCGGTTCGACGGCGCCGTTTCTCGGCCTGTACTTCGCCCATCTGGGATTCTCGCCGGAGCGCATCGGCGAGCTGATCGCCATTCCGATGTTGATGCGCTGTCTGGCGCCGAATCTCTGGGGCTGGCTGGGCGACGTCAGCGGCCGCCGGCTGGAGATCGTCCGCCTCGGCGCCCTATGCACGCTGCTGTCCTTCGGCCTGATCTTCTTCGACAAGAGCTTCGCCTGGCTGGCGCTGGTGATGGCCCTGCATGCGTTCTTCTGGCATGCCGTGCTGCCGCAATTCGAGGTCATCACCCTGGCGCATCTGCACGAGCAGCCCGAGCGCTACAGCCAGGTACGGTTGTGGGGCAGCATCGGCTTCATCCTGGCGGTGGTGGGGCTTGGGCTGCTGTTCCAGCGGCTGAGTCTGGACCTGTATCCGACCGCTGTCGCTGCGGTGATGCTGGGCATCGTGCTGAGCAGTGTCTGGGTCCCGAACGCGCAGCCGCGCCAGCGCGCCGAGTCGGCCGGGCAGGGCGGCTTTCTCGCCCAGCTGCGGCGCCCCGGCGTACTGGCCTTCTACGGTTGCGTGGCCCTGATGCAACTGGCCCACGGCCCGTACTACACCTTCTTCAGCATCCACCTGGAAGCGCTCGGCTACAGCCGCAGCTTTATCGGTCTGATGTGGGCGCTGGGTGTCGTCGCGGAGATTCTGCTGTTTCTGGTCATGGCGCGTCTGCTGGAGCGTTTCTCGCTGCGCCAGGTGCTCCTGGCGAGCTTCCTGATCGCGGCGCTGCGCTGGCTACTGCTCGGGCAACTGGCCGATCATCTCGGCGTACTGCTGATCGCGCAGCTGATGCACGCGGCGACCTTCGGCAGCTTCCATGCGGCGGCCATCCATTTCGTCCAGCGCAGCTTCGGCCATCGCCAGCAGGGTCAGGGGCAGGCGCTGTATGCCAGCCTGTCCGGAATCGGCGGCGCGCTGGGGGCGTTGTATGCCGGATATGCCTGGTCCGGGCTCGGCCCGGGCTGGTCGTTCGCCATCGCCAGCCTGGCGGCGCTGGCAGCAGCCGTTATCATTGCCTTCCGTTTGCAGGAGGATCGGGCGTGACCGCCACGCAGCGCTGGCTTCCAGGCGGCAACCCTGGCTTGACCGGCACCGCTATTGCGTCGGCTGGCTGATCCGCGGCCACGGGTCTGTACACCCGGGGCAAGAAGACGAGCGACGCGCTGCGTCAGATCGAGGCGTTCGAGTTCCTTTGCGACTGAAGATGCGCGCCCTGCACAACAGATGAATTTCTGCCTGGCCGGCAGTGATCGGCCGGGCGATCCTTCGGAGAGCCGAACATGAGTGTCCTCAGTGTCTATCACGAATCCCGCCCCGAGCAGCCGCTCAAGGTCCTGACCCATCTCGAGGACATCGCCGCGACCCTGGCCGAGGTCGGCGTGCAGCTGGAGCGCTGGGACGCCAGCGCACCGGTCGCCGCCGGCGCCAGCCAGGAGGACGTGATCGCCGTCTACCGGCCGCAGATCGATCGGCTGATGGCCGAGCGCGGCTACGTGACCGTCGATGTCATCAGTGTGTCCCGGGATCATCCGCAAAAGGACGAGCTGCGCGCCAAATTTCTTGACGAGTATCGTCACGCCGAGGACGAGGTGCGCTTCTTCGTCGCTGGCCGCGGCCTGTTCACCCTGCATATCGAGGACATGGTCTACGCCGTGTTGTGCGAGAAGAACGACCTGATCTCCGTGCCTGCCGGCACCCGGCACTGGTTCGACATGGGCGAGCAGCCGAGCTTTGTCGCCATTCGCCTGTTCAACAATCCGGACGGCTGGACGGCGCAGTTCACCGGCGAACGCATCGCCGATCAGTTCCCGCGCCTGGACGACTGAGAGCCGATCCAGCGTACCCTTACCGAACATACGGCCAGCGAGCACAAGCAGGAGCTGGCCTCCTGCCGACCCGCGCCAGCGGCGTGCTCGTTAACCATGAACCAGCAGCCAGTACCAATGCGCTGCTGAGCCGCTCTGGCACGGGAACTGAACCCTGCCGCCGCGCTGGCATCCTAATTTAGGTACCCACCCAAACAGGAGCGTACCCATGGGAGATGCATTCGGCGGAATTTTCGGCCTGCTCATCCTGATACTGGATATCTGGGCAATCATCAGCATCGTTCGCAGCGACAGCACCAGCGGCAAGAAAGTGCTCTGGGTTCTTTTGATCGTCATCCTGCCCGTCCTCGGTCTTATCATCTGGGGAATCATGGGACCGCGCGGCAATCGCCCCGACGACCGTGGGCCCTTGCGGTAAACACCGATGGAAAGCCTCAGCGCTCCGTTGGCCCTGGTGGTGCTGGTGCTGGATGTGCTCGCCATCGCGCATGTCTGGCGCAGCCCCATCGAGGCTGGTCGCAAAATCATCTGGACGCTGGTGATCGTACTGCTGCCGGTGGTCGGCCTGATCATGTGGGCGGTCGCGGCCGGGCCGTTTGGCAAGGCGCGGCTGTGAAGCATGCGTGGCATCGGCCTGGCGCTCGTCGCGCTGCTCTTCGTCGTAGGCCCGCTGCAGGCCGATGATGGTGACGCCTGGCAGGCGTTACGCGAAGGGCGGGCACTACTGCTCCTGCGCCACGCGAATGCGCCGGGGCTGGGCGACCCGCCTGGCTTCGTCCTCGATGACTGCAGCACCCAACGCAATCTTGATGAGCACGGCAGGGCGCAAGCCCGACGCTGGGGCGAGCTGCTGCGCGAGAAAGGCCTGACCAGGGTACGTCTGTTGAGCAGTCGCTGGTGCCGTGCACTGGACACGGCGCAGCAGATGGCACTCGCGCCGGTCGAGCCGCTACCGGCGCTGGATTCCTTCTTCGCCTCGCCGACCAGCGAGCGACTGCAGACCGCCGCGCTGCGCGAAGCCCTCACCGAGCTGGAACCCGGCGAGGTAGTGGTGCTGGTCACCCATCAGGTCAATATCACCGCGCTGACCGGCATCTTTCCGCAGTCGGGCGAGGGGCTGATCCTGGCTCGGCCGCTGGCCGTTGCGCCGAAGGTGCTGGCGCGCGTCGCGCCGCCGTAACCGTTTCCTCAGCCGCCCCGGGCGTAGTTGTCCCAGATGTGGATGGCTGCGTAGGCCCGCCACGGGCGCCAGGCTTCGGCACGTTCGGCCAGCGCCTTGGCGGTCAGGCCATCCGCTCCCCAAAGCGGCGCCTTGAGCAAACCCAGATCGGCACTGGGAAAGGCGTCCGCCACGCCAAAACCGCGCAGCGCGATGTATTCGGCCGTCCAGGGGCCGATGCCGGGCAGCTCGCACAGCCGACGGACCAGCGTATCGGCGCCATCCTCCACATGCAGGTGCAACGCGCCCTCGGCCACCGCGCCGGCCAGGCGGCGCAGCGCCTGAGCGCGCTTGGCCGGCATGCCGATGTTCTCCAGCGGGTCGTCGGCGATCGCCTGCGCCGTGGGAAACAGCACCTCCAACCCGGTCGGAGCCTGCGCCAACGGCTCGCCGAGACGCTCCACCAGGCGGCGGGTGATGGTCACCGCCGCCTTCACCGTGACCTGCTGGCCGACCACCGCGCGCACGGCCTGCTCGAACGGGTCGTACGCCGCCGGCAGACGCAGGCCGGGTTGTGCCGAGACCAGCGGGCCGAGTGCCGGGTCGCCGGCGAAATGCGCCGCGATCACCTGCGGGTCGGCATCCAGGTCGAACATCTTGCGCACCCGGGCCACCAGCGGTTGGCTGGCGTGCCGCAGCGAGTCGCTGAGGCTCAGCTCGAGTGCCGGCCGGTCGTGCGCCGCGCTCACACCGAGCCAGCCGCGGGCATCACCCAGGCGCAGCGTACGGGCATAGCCGCGCAGGTCCAGGCGCTCCACGCCCGGCAGCAGACGCAGGGCGAAGTGGCGGTGGAACTGTTGCCAGTCCCAGGGTTCGAGGTAGGGCAGGTGGATGGTTTCGGTCATTTCCAGACCCTAGCGCCTGGGCGCCGCTTTGTCGCCCCGAAGTGTGCTTTCAAACCCTCGCGGTTCCCCCTGTCATCTTGGCCAACGTAGAATGCGCCTCTTTTCGGTGGGCGATTCGATCGCCCGTCCTCAGCCAGCCTGCAGACGTCGCGGCCTTGCGCGCGATGGCTGCCAAGGGAGACACCCATGAGCGACTTTCAGGAAACTCTCTACGAGGGATACGGGCAGCGGTTCCAGATCGACAAGCTGCTGCATGAAGTGCGCACCGAACGCCAGCATCTGGTGATCTTCGAAAATGCCCGCATGGGCCGCGTCATGGCCCTCGACGGCGTGATCCAGACCACCGAAGCCGACGAGTTCATCTACCACGAAATGCTTGCCCATGTGCCGATCCTGGCCCATGGCCTGGCACGCCGGGTGTTGATCATCGGTGGCGGCGACGGCGGCATCCTGCGTGAGGTGGCGCGCCATCGTGATATCGAGAGCATCACCATGGTCGAGACCGACCGCACCCTGGTGGAGCTGTGCAAGGAATTCCTGCCGAACCACTCGGCTGGCACCTTCGATGATCCGCGATTGAACCTGGTGTTCGATGACGGCATGCACTTCGTGGCGACCACTGAAGAGCGGTTCGATGTCATCATCTGCGATTCCACCGATCCCATCGGCTCGGGCGAGGCGCTGTTCTCCGAGCACTTCTACCAGGCTTGCCGCCGTTGCCTGAACGAGGGCGGCATCCTGGTCGCGCAGAACGGCACGCCATTCATGCAGCTGGGCGAGCTGCAGACCACCGCCAAACGCATGCAGGGGCTGTTCGCCGATTGGCACTTCTACCTGGCCGCGGTGCCGACCTACATCGGCGGCGCGATGAGCTTCGCCTGGGGCGCCTGTAACGCCGAGAGTCGCAAGTTGCCGCTGGAAACCCTGATGCAGCGCTATAGCGGCAGCGGGATTGTGACCCGTTATTACAACCCGCACGTGCACATTGGCGCCTTTGCGCTGCCGCAGTACCTGCTGCACGCGATTGCCAAGCCCAGCAACGACTGAGCGAGCACGGCCGCATCGCCCTGAACGGCCCGCCCGGCAACGGCGCGGGCCGTTTTGCATTGCCGGCCCGGTTGAACTGCTGCAGGTTCGGCGGGTTCTACTGATGGAGCCCGCGACTCTGGCGCGCGGTGGCGTCGAGCCATCCAGCCCGTGCAGTCAGACGCGTGGCCTGCTAGCTTGTCACTGTGGACACCGTCCACCGCGTCTCTTCGACTAGCTGTTGCGACTCCCGTTTGCCCGATGTCTCGACGACGGAGCCGATCTCCCGCTGAGCTCGTGGCAACTTCATCCAGGTATGAGAGGAGGTTGAATCATGAGCACCACCTTCCATGAGGATGTCAGCAGCACCGTTCTGCGCCGGATGAAAGAGGGCGGTTTCGATTTCGCCCGCGTGCATCCCATCGAGTTCTATGCGGTCTTCCCCGAGCGGGACCGCGCCCAGACCGCCGCCGAGAACTTTCGCGGTGAAACCATCAACACCCAAGTCTTTCCGCGTGAGGACGGAAGCTGGAATCTGCAGGTCAGCAAAGTGATGTACGCGACGTTCGACGGCATCGGCGACTTCGAGCAGGATCTTGAGGATCTTGTCGAACCCCTGGGTGGGGTACTCGATGGCTGGGGCGTCACCCAGGAAATCGAAAGCCAGAGTCTGTGACCGTCACTCCCTTTTCAGACCGCTGTTGAGCGCCTGGTCCCACGGCGGGACCGGGCCGAAGCGGGACTTGAGAAACTCCAGCAGCAGTCGGGTCCGCGAGTCGGCCTCGCGCGTCAGGCGCAGGGCATAGATGCCGCTGGCTTCCGGTTGCGGCAACCCGCCTTCGCAGAACAACGGCAACAGCTCGCCGCGCAGCAGGTACTCGCTGATCAGCCAGGTCGGCAGGTGGGCGATGCCGAGCCCGGCCAGCGCTCCCGCCAGCAGCGCTTCAGCATTGTTGGCCACCATCCGCAGGCGCCCCGGGCGCAACAGCTGCGATCGGCCGTTTTGTTCGAAGCGCCAGGCGTGCGGCGGGGCCAGTGCATCCCAGTCGAGGCCATCATGTTCAGGCAACTGCTCTGGGGTCAGTGGCACGCCGCGACGCTCCAGGTAGGCCGGGCTGGCGCAGACGATGCGCACCATCGGCGCCAGGGGCGTGGCGACCAGGCGCGTATCGGCGAGTGGGCCGATGCGCAGCACCAGATCGACCTCGCCGAGGTGCTCGCCATGCAGATCGACGAAGCTGTCGATCAGCCGCAACTGGATATCCACACCGGGATAGGCCTGCAGAAACTCGGCGAGAGCCGGCGCCAGATGTCGCCGCCCGAACGGCGCCGGGGCATCGATGCGGATGCGGCCTTCCGGTGCACTGTCCAGGGATGTCGCCTCGGCACGGGCCAGGTGCAGTTCCTGAACGATGCGCCGGGCGCGCTCGGCGAAGGCAAGGGCGGCAGGCATTGCCCGCACGGCATGGGTGCTGCGGCTGAACAGCTGGCAGCCCAGCGCCGCTTCCAGCGCATCGACTCGCCGCGCCACGGCGGAGGGCGTCAGGCCATGCCGGCGCGCGGCAGCGGAAAAGCTGCCGCATTCGAGCACGTCGATGAAGAGTTCGAGCTGAGCGGAAAGGGCGTCTGGCAGCATCGGGTTACCGGCTTGTGCGTAATAGGCAAAGCCATTGTGCGCGGCTGTGCGTATCGACGCCAGCGGCGGCGGCGTAGCATGGGCGCCTCAATGAGGCTGGAGCGCGAACATGCTGTTGGACATCGGGTTGAACGTATTGCTGGGCCTGGCCCTGGGCACGCTCGGCGGACTGTTCGGCATCGGCGGCGGGCTGATCGCGATCCCGGTACTGGGCGTGCTGTTCGGGCTGGATCAGCAACTGGCGCAGGGCACGGCACTGGTGATGGTGGTGCCCAACGTGCTGCTCGCCATCTGGCGTTATCACCAGCGCAATCGCATCGATTGGCGCCACGCGGCGGCGCTGGCCGGCGCCAGCTTCGTCTTCGCGATCGTCGGTGCCGCCGTGGCGGTGTCGCTGGATGCCGGGCGCATGCGCCTGGCCTTCGTCGGCTTTCTCCTGGCGCTGGCAGCCTACACGCTGTTGCGCGTGTTTCTGCACCCCGCGCCCGGAGATGGTCAGCTGCGTCATTCCTGGCCATGGCTCAGCGTGCTCGGTGCGGGGGCCGGGGCGGCGGGCGGGCTGTTCGGCGTGGGCGGTGCGGTGATTGCCACGCCGATCCTGACCAGCGTATTCGGCACCTCGCAGGTGGTCGCCCAGGGGCTTTCGCTGGCGCTGGCTGCGCCGAGCACTGGCGTTACCCTGGTGACCTATGCGCTGCATCAGCAGGTCAACTGGCTGCTGGGCTTGCCGCTGGCGGTCGGCGGCCTGCTCAGCATCAGCCTGGGCGTGCGCCTTGCCCACGCGTTACCGGAGCGCCTGCTGCGCCTGCTGTTCAGCGGATTTCTGGTGGCCAGTGCGGTGCTGCTGGCGATGGAAAGCTGAGCGGTTTCAGCTCGTCAGGCCGAGCAGGCCGCCGCCGAGCGCACCGGCGATCACCACCAACCACGGTGGCAGTTTCCAGTAGCTCAGCGCGGCGAAGGCCAGCACGGCCAGGATGAAGTGTTCCGCGGCCTTGATCGCACTGGTCCAGACCGGGTCGTACAGCGCCGCCAGCAGCAACCCGACCACGGCGGCATTGACGCCCGCCAGCGCCGCCTGGCTGCGGCGATTGCCGCGCAGGCGCTCCCAGAACGGCAATGCGCCGAATACCAGCAGGAAGGAGGGCGCGAACACCGCGAGCAGGCAGATGGTTGCGCCGAGCCAGCCGCTTGGGCCGCTGTTCATCGAGGCGCCGAGAAAGGCCGCGAAGGTGAACAGCGGTCCAGGTACGGCCTGGGCGGCGCCATAGCCGGCGAGGAAGGCGTCGTTGTCGACCCAGCCGGACGGCACGACCTCGGCCTGCAGCAGCGGCAACACCACGTGTCCGCCACCGAACACCAGCGCACCGGTGCGATAGAACGCATCGACCTGCGCCAGCGCCTGGCTGCCGCTGACGCCGGCCAGCACGGGAAGCAGGATCAGCAGGGCAAAGAACGCAGCCAGAGCAGACAGCGCAGTGCGCATCTTGATGCGTACGGGCAGGTCGGGGTGCACCTCGCCTGACGTCGGGCGGAACGCCAGCAATCCGATCAAGCCCGCCACGACGATGATCGCCACCTGGCTCCAGACGAAAGGCAGCAGCAAGACGGCGCTCGCCGCGGCGAGCATGATGGCCAGCCGCGGGCCATCGCTGCACAGCGTTCGCGCCATGCCCCAAACCGCCTGGGCGACGACCGCCACTGCCACGATTTTCAGACCCTGGATGAACCCGCCGGGCAGGGCGTCGCCCCAGCGGGCAATGCCCAGAGCGAACAGCGTCAGCGCGACGGCCGAGGGCAGCGTGAAGCCGGCCCAGGCCGCCAGCGAACCTCGGTAGCCGCCGCGCAGCAGCCCGATTGCCAGGCCGACCTGGCTGCTGGCCGGGCCCGGAAGGAACTGGCAGAGCGCGACCAGATCGGCGTAGCCACGCTCGTCCAACCAGCGGCGGCGCTGGACGAATTCGTCACGAAAGTAGCCCAGATGCGCCACCGGGCCGCCAAAGGACGTCAGCCCCAGGCGCAGGAATATCAGGAAGATGCTCCAGGCTCTCAGAGGCTCGCCGGACGATGGGCGTTGGGCGTCGATGGGCATGCGAATTCGTGCTGGTCTGCAAGGGTGAATCGAGCGGAAATCCTAGCCGGCAATTGTGTCACGCCGATGACGCGCGTGCCGACTCACCGTTGTGCGGCCAGTCGGCCGCCACCAGGAACAGCCGCTCCTGCTCCAGCCAGTCGCCGGATGCGTGGGGTTCGAGACGCACCAGCAGTTGCGCCCGCGCGCGTGCCGGATCTCCGGCCAGCCACTCGGCAAGGCGGTCCGAGGTCCACAGGTCCGGTTGCGGCACGCGGGCAGCAGCCAGCCAGGCGGCACGCGGAAGTGGCTGCCAGATGGTGCCGGCCGCCGCGGCCTGATACACCGGCCAGTCGGCCTGGCGCAGCCAGCGGCCGCTCAGGTGGTGCGGGTTGGCACCATGGGGCGGGGCGCAGCCCTCTGGCCAGGGTTGAAACAGGTAGCCGCTGAGCCAGAAGCTGCTTTGCACCTCCCGCCCGGTAAGCTCGGCGAGCACGGCGCGGGCGGCCGGCTGGTTGCACAAGGGCAGCTGGTGTTGGCGCAGGTGGGCGAGCTTCAGGTCCAGGCGATCGTGGTTGCCGGGGCCGAGCCAGTGGTCGTGCTGGCTGCCGTCTCCGGGCCCGAAGCCCAGATAGAGCTTTATCGCCAGCTCCAGATGGTGCACGCCCTGGTCATCGCAGAACAGCAGGTCCAGCTCGCCGAGGGTGCTGCCGTTCTGCCGGATCGGCAGGTTGGCCGCGATCAGCTGCAGGTCGGGCGCCTGGCACAGCGCGTACTGCCAGAGCCGTTCGTAGTACAACCCCAGGCGCCGATTGCTGCGCTGCGACAGCCAGGCCTCGAGGACCGAAGGCTCGGCATCCTGGCACAGCAGCCAGTCGGCCAGCAGCCCCGGCTCGCTGTGCCAGCGGCTTGCGCTCAGGGGGTGACGCTGGCGGGGAGGTGTTTCGCTCAGCAGGGGCGGCGACAGCAGCGTCCAGGCGAGATCACGCACCTGCGGATGGCGAAGGACGCTGGACAGCTCGGCAAGACTGATAGGGTTCATGTCAGCAGCATAGCCGTCGGTTTGCCGCCGGTTCGACGTTTCGCCGATAATCCGGTGCCGCTGAACACCCGCGCCTGACCGAGGCTCTAACCACAGTCGGTGCAGGCCGCGTCGATCCGCTGCGGCGGCCTCGCAAGTGCATGTTGGTGTTCAAGCGCTGCGAACGCCTGCAACTTCTGCCAGCCACACCAGGGAACTTCAATGGAGCAATTCCGCAATATCGGCATCATTGGCCGCCTGGGCAGCTCCCAGGTGCTGGATACCATCCGCCGGCTGAAGCGATTTCTCGTCGAACGCCATCTGCATGTGATCCTCGAGGAGAACATCGCCGAGGTGCTCCCCGGGCACGGCATGCAGACTTCGTCGCGGCAGCGACTGGGCGAATCCTGCGACCTGGTGATCGTGGTCGGCGGTGATGGCAGCCTGCTCGGCGCCGCCCGGGCAATGGCCCGGCACCGCGTGCCGGTGCTGGGCATCAACCGCGGCAGCCTTGGCTTTCTCACCGACATCCGCCCGGATGAGTTGGAAGAGAAGGTTGCCGAGGTGCTCAACGGCCAGTACACCCTTGAGAACCGCTTCCTGCTCGAGGCCCAGGCGCGTCGCTTCGACGAGCCGATCGGCGAGGGCGATGCCCTCAACGACGTGGTGCTGCACCCGGGCAAGTCGACGCGCATGATCGAGTTCGAGCTGTACATCGACGGTCAGTTCGTCTGCAGCCAGAAGGCCGACGGCCTGATCGTGGCGACGCCCACCGGCTCCACCGCCTACTCGCTGTCCGCCGGCGGGCCGATCATGCATCCGCGCCTGGATGCCATCGTCATCGTGCCGATGTACCCGCACACGTTGTCGAGCCGGCCCATCGTGGTGGACGGCAACAGCGAGCTGAAGATCGTGGTGTCGCCGAACATGCAGATCTACCCGCAGGTGTCCTGCGATGGCCAGAACCACTTCACCTGCGCGCCTGGCGACACCGTGACCGTGCGCAAGAAGCCGCAGAAGCTGCACCTGATCCACCCGCTGGATCACAACTACTACGAAGTCTGCCGGACCAAGCTGGGCTGGGGCAGTCGCCTCGGCGGAGGCGATTGATGCAGCTGGATCCCGAGCGTGGCTACGACCTGATCGGCGATATCCACGGCTGTGGCCATGCGCTGGCGCGGCTGCTGGATCAGCTGGGCTATCGCCTCCAGGGCGGTGTCTGGCGTCATCCGCGCCGGCAGGTGATCTTCCTCGGCGACATCATCGACCGTGGGCCGCATATCCGCGAGGCACTGCACCTGGTGCATGCGATGGTCGACCACGGCCAGGCCCATTGCATCATGGGCAACCACGAGTTCAACGCGCTGGGCTGGTACATGCCGGCCCCGCCGGGCAGCGGTCGCGATTTCGTGCGCGAACACTCGCCACGCTTCGCTCGGCTGCTGCAGGAAACCTTCCAGCAGTTCGAGCACTACCCCGAGGAGTGGAAGGCCTTTCGCGAGTGGTTCTACGACTTGCCGCTGTTTCTCGAAACCGAGCGTTTTCGCGTGGTACACGCTTGCTGGGACAGCCGCGTGATCGCGCGCCTGCGTCCGTTGCTGAACGATGGCCGGATCAACCCGGCGATCCTGCGCGAGGCCGGCCTGCCGGGCACCTTCATCTGCCAGGCGCTGGATCGGCTGCTGCGCGGCACCGATATGCCGCTGCCCGAGGGGATGACCCTGACCAGCGAGGAAGGCTTCGTGCGGACCTTCTTCCGCACCAAGTTCTGGGAAGAGAACCCGCAGACCTACGGTGACGTGGTGTTCCAGCCCGATGGGCTGCCGGAGCACGCGGCGCGCCTGCCGTTGTCGCCGCAGCAGAAGAACCGCCTGTTTCTCTATGGGCCGGATGAGCCGCTCCTGTTCGTCGGCCACTACTGGCGCCGCGGTCGCCCGGGGCCGATCCGCGACAACCTGGCCTGCCTGGATTACAGCGCGGTGAAGAACGGCAAGCTGGTGGCCTATCGGCTGGACCAGGAAACGCGCCTGGACCCGATCAAGTTTGCCTGGGTGGACGTGCAGGCGGTGTTCCGATGAGTTCGGTGAGCGAGGCCCTGCGCCTGCCGCTGTCGGAAGACCTCAGCGGCTTCATCGCCCTGTTGCGGCGCCTGCGGGTGCCGTGCCGGGTCTCGGAGGAGGGCGACCAGCAGGTGCTGCGGGTGCCGAGCGAGGTGGTCGAGCAGGTGCGCGACCTGTATGCGCGCTACCCCCAGGGCGACGACAGCGTGGTGGTCGAACAGCCCCGGCGGCGCGGCGGCTTCGTCGCTGCCCTGCGTGCCAGCCCGCTTACCGCGGCGGTGCTGCTGATCACCCTGGCGGTGGCGGGGATCACCCTGCTCGGCGAGAACTTTGCCACGATCCGCTGGCTGAACTTCGTCGACTTTCGCATCGACGGCGAGTACGCCTACTTCGCCACGCTGGAGCAGAGTCTCGCGGCCGGCCAGTGGTGGCGGCTGATCACGCCTATCTTCGTGCACTTCGGCATCCTTCACCTGGCCATGAACAGCATGTGGTACTGGGAGTTGGGCCGGCGCATCGAGGCTCGTCAGCGTGCGCCAATGCTGCTGGCGCTGACGCTGCTGTTCGGGCTGATCTCCAATTTCGCGCAGTATCTGTTCGGCGGGCCGGGCATCTTCGGTGGTTTGTCCGGCGTGCTCTACGGCCTGCTGGGCCATTGCTGGCTGTATCAGAAGCTCGCCCCCAACGAGGCCTACCGGCTGCCCCCTGGGGTGGTGGTGCTGATGCTGGTGTGGCTGGTGATCTGTCTGACCGGCGTCATCGAGGTGCTCAGCTTCGGCGCGCTGGCCATTGCCAACGCGGCGCATGTCGGCGGGCTGGTCGCCGGATGCGTGACCGGCGTGATCGGCGGCACCCTGGCGCGGCGTCGCTAGCGGGCTGTCGCGCTTTTCCCTAAAGCGCGACAGCCCGGTAGAATGGCCGCTCGTTTCCCTCGGAGCTGGCCATGTCGACCTTTATCCAAACCGCCGAAAGCATCACCCCCGAAATCTACGCGAGCCTCAAGCAGGCCCTCGAACTGGGCAAATGGGCTGACGGCCGCAAGCTGACCCCCGAGCAGAAGGAAACCTGCATGCAGGCGGTGATCGCTTGGGAGATGAAGAATCTTCCCGAAGAAGAGCGCACCGGCTACATGGGTGGCCAGGAATGCGGCTCCAAGAGCAAGAAGGCCGAGGCCGCCATCGACACCAGCCTGTTCGCACCGGCTTCCGGAACCCGCCACTGATGCTGGAACTCGGACGCGGCGCGCTGGAGAAGATGTCGGTTCAGCTCGAGTCGGGCGTGCCGGTGCAGTACGCCTTTCGCCTCGGTGAAGGGCTGGTGCCGGTCAATCCGCTGATCGGCAAGACGCTGCGGCTGGAGTACCTGGGCGCCATCCACTGCACCCATTGCGGGCGCAAGACCAACAAGAGCTTCAGCCAGGGTTACTGCTATCCCTGCTTCAAGAAACTGCCGCAGTGCGATGTCTGCATCATGAGCCCGGAGAAGTGCCACCACGATTTCGGCACCTGTCGCGATCCGCAGTGGGGCCTGGATTTCTGCATGACCGATCATGTGGTCTATCTGGCCAACTCGTCTGGCATCAAGGTGGGCATCACCCGCGCCACCCAGCTGCCGACGCGTTGGCTCGACCAGGGCGCGAGCCAGGCGTTGCCGATCATGCGGGCCGCCACCCGCCAGCAGTCGGGCATGGTCGAAGACCTGCTGCGCAGCCAGGTTGCCGATCGCACCAACTGGCGAGCATTGCTCAAGGGTGACGCCGAGCCCATCGACCTGGTCGAGATGCGCGAGCGGATCTTCGATGCCTGCGCCGACGGGGTGCGGGATCTGCAGCAGCGCTATGGTCTGCAAGCGATCCAGCCGGTGGCCGACGCCGAGGTGGTGGAGATCCGCTATCCGGTGGAGGCCTATCCGACGAAGGTCGTGAGCCTGGACCTGGACAAGACCCCGGTGGTCGAGGGCATGCTCCTGGGCATCAAGGGTCAATACCTGATCCTGGATACCGGCGTGATCAATATCCGCAAGTTCACCGCCTATCAGGTGGCCGCCAGCGCCGCCGCGTAGGGTGGATGACGTTTCGCTTGCCCGCGGTCATGGGGCGCCAGGCTCAATGACGAGCGGCCTGGAGCAAGGGGTGGAGCAGGCTTTGCCGTTCTCCACCCTACAAGTCCGCCGCGACAGACGCTAAGCTCGAACTCATTCGCACGCCGGCCCCCGGGCTGGCAGTCCATCGCCATATCCCGCTTGAAGCTTGCCGCTTGAAGCTCAGTCGACGAGGTTTCCATGCGCACCGAACAACCGAAAGTCATTCATCTGAAGGATTACCAGGCCCCCGAGTACCTGATTGATGAAACCCACCTGACCTTCGAGCTGTACGAGGATCGCACGCTGGTGCACGCCCAGTTAGTGATGCGCCGCAACCCCGAGCGCCCGGCAGGCAAGCTGCCGCCGCTGGAGCTGCATGGCCAGCAGCTCGAGCTGCTGTCCATTGCGCTGAATGACCGCGCCCTGAGCCTGGGCGACTATCAGCTCAGCGAAGACTGCCTGACTCTGCAGCCGGACAGCGACAGCTTCGTCATCGACAGCTCGGTGGTCATCCATCCGGAAAGCAACACCGCGCTCGAGGGGCTCTACAAGTCCGGCAGCATGTTCTGCACCCAGTGCGAGGCCGAGGGCTTTCGCAAGATCACCTACTACCTCGACCGCCCGGATGTGATGAGCAAGTTCACCACCACCGTCAGCGCCGAGCAGAAGGCCTATCCGGTGCTGCTTTCCAACGGCAACCCGATCGCCAGTGGCAGCGAGGACAACGGCCGTCACTGGACGACCTGGGAAGACCCGTTCAAGAAGCCGGCCTACCTGTTCGCCCTGGTGGCCGGTGACCTCTGGTGTGTCGAGGACAGCTTCACCACCATGAGCGGACGCGAGGTGGCGCTGCGCATATACGTCGAGCCGGAAAACATCGACAAGTGCCAGCACGCCATGGACAGCCTGAAGAAGTCGATGAAGTGGGACGAAGAGGCCTACGGTCGCGAGTACGACCTGGACATCTTCATGATCGTCGCGGTGAACGACTTCAATATGGGCGCCATGGAGAACAAGGGCCTCAACATCTTCAACTCCAGTGCCGTGCTGGCCCGCGCCGAAACCGCCACCGATGCCGCGCACCAACGGGTCGAGGCGATCGTGGCCCACGAGTATTTCCATAACTGGTCCGGCAACCGCGTGACCTGCCGCGACTGGTTCCAGTTGTCGCTCAAGGAAGGCTTCACCGTTTTCCGCGATGCGCAGTTCAGCGCCGACATGAATTCGCCGACGGTCAAGCGCATCGAGGACGTCGCCTACCTGCGCACCCACCAGTTCGCCGAGGATGCCGGCCCCATGGCTCACTCGGTGCGCCCGGAGTCATTCATCGAGATCTCCAACTTCTACACCCTGACTGTCTACGAAAAGGGTGCCGAAGTGGTGCGCATGATCCAGACGCTGCTCGGCAAGGAAGGCTTCCGCAAGGGCAGCGACCTGTACTTCGAGCGACACGATGGCCAGGCCGTGACCGTCGATGATTTCGTCAAGGCGATGGAAGATGCCAACGGCGCCGATCTGTCGCAGTTCAAGCGCTGGTACAGCCAGGCCGGCACCCCGCGCCTGTCGGTCAGCGAGCAGTACGACGAGGCGGCGCAGACCTATCGTCTGACGTTCCGCCAGAGCTGCCCGCCGACGCCGGGCCAGCCGACCAAGGAGCCATTCGTGATTCCCGTGGAGCTGGGCCTGCTGGCTGCCGATGGCAGCGATTTGCCGCTGCGCCTGCAAGGTGAGGCGCAGGCCCAGGGCACCAGCCGCGTACTGGCGGTCACCGAGGCCGAGCAGAGCTTCACCTTCGTCGACGTGCCCGAGCGTCCGCAGCCGTCTCTGCTGCGCGGCTTCTCCGCACCGGTGAAGCTGGACTATCCGTACAGCCGCGATCAGCTGATGTTCTTCATGCAGCACGATTCCGACGGCTTCAATCGCTGGGAAGCGGGTCAGCAGCTGTCGGTGCAGGTGCTGCAGGAGCTGATCGGCCAGCATCAGCGTGGTGAGGCACTGGCGCTGGACGAGCGTCTGATCGAGGCAATGCGCAGTCTGCTGCAGAACGAGACGCTGGATGCAGCGATGGTTGCCGAGATGCTCTCGCTGCCTGGCGAAGCCTACCTCACCGAGATCAGCGAAGTGGCCGACGTGGACGCCATTCATGCCGCCCGAGAGTTTGCCCGCAAGCGTATCGCCGATGCGTTGTTCGAGCCGCTGTGGCACCGCTATCAGGCCAATCGCGAGACCTCCCGCAACACGGCCTATGTCGCCTCTGCGGAGCACTTCGCGCGCCGCGCCCTGCAGAACATCGCGCTGTCCTACCTGATGCTGAGCGAGAAGACCGAGGTGCTCGAAGCCTGCCTGGAGCAGTTCGAGCATGCCGACAACATGACCGAGCGTCTGACGGCCCTGGCGGTGCTGGTCAACTCGCCGTTCGAGGCTGAGCGCGACAAGGCGTTGCAGGCCTTCGCCGAGCACTTCAAGGACAACCCGCTGGTGATGGACCAGTGGTTCAGCGTGCAAGCCGGCAGCCCGCTGCCCGGCGGGCTGGAGCGCGTGCAGCAGCTGATGCAGCATCCGGCGTTCACCCTGAAGAACCCGAACAAGGTGCGTGCGCTGATCGGTGCCTTTGCCAATCAGAACCTGGTCAACTTCCACCGCGCCGATGGCGCCGGTTACCGCTTCCTGGCCGATCAGGTGATCACCCTCAACGCCCTGAACCCGCAGATCGCTTCGCGTCTGCTGGCGCCGCTGACCCGCTGGCGCAAGTACGACGGCGCCCGTCAGGCGCTGATGAAGGGTGAGCTGGAGCGCATCCTGGCCTCCGGCGAACTGTCCAGCGATGTCTATGAAGTGGTGAGCAAGAGCCTCGCCTGAGTCCGAAGGCCGATCGTGCCCGCGATCGGCCGTCTTTGCCCGATAGGGTGGGGCTTCAGCCCCACCCGCACCCCATGGCCCGCTCAAGACTCGGCAGCGCAATCGACGTAGCGCATCCCCGTTGTCGTGACCATCCCCTGGCGCGCCGCGTCCGATCGTCACTTCGACGGCGACCCAGTCAGTCGCCATACTGGCCACTGGCCCAATCAGCCTGAGTGATCACGCGTCAATCATTGCGCGAGAGTTAACAATTCATAACGTCCGGCCAATTGTGCCTGTTCGCGGAAGCTGGCTAGGATGGCTGCGCCTGTAGTGCAGGCCTTACCTAATAAGAATAAAGGGGGTATGTATGAGTGAGCCCGTTCAGCGGCGCACACTATTCGGCCGCGCCGTGGTTCCATGCCAGGCGAGGGCGTCGCGTTTTCACTCATCGGTTGCCGGCATGCTCTCGCTATGCGGCGCCGTTTCGCTCCTGTTGCTGTCGGCAACGGCGCCGGTTCAGGCTGCTACCGATGGCCAGACCCGCTATTCCATCGAGTCGGCGAAAGCCGCATCCAACCTTCTGCTCGATATCACCGAAGCCGGTGATCGCCTGGTCGTGGCCGGGGATCGTGGCCATATCCTCTATTCCGACGATGGCGGCAACAGCTGGGCCCAGGCCAAGGTGCCGACCCGTCAGCTGCTGACGGCCATCGATTTCGTCGACGACAAGCATGGCTGGGCGGTCGGCCACGATGCCCTGGTCCTGTCGACCAGCGACGGCGGACAAAGCTGGCAAGTGCAGTACGAAGATCGCGAGCGTGAAGCACCCCTGCTCGACGTGTGGTTCGAAGACACCCAGCACGGCATTGCGGTCGGTGCCTATGGTGCGCTGATCGAAACCATCGACGGCGGCCAGAGCTGGGACGACATCAGCGACCGGCTCGAGAACGAAGACGGCTTCCACCTGAACGCCATTGCCCATATCGATGGCTCCGGCCTGTTTGTGGTTGGCGAAATGGGCGGCATGTTCCGCTCCGCCGACATGGGCGAAACCTGGGAGAAGGTCGAGTCGCCTTATCAGGGCTCGTTCTTCGGCGTGGTCGGCGGCTCTGAGCCCGGTGTAGTGATCGCCTTCGGCCTGCGTGGCCACCTGTTCCGCTCCGCCGATTTCGGCGACAGCTGGGAGGGCATTGAACTGCGCAACGGCAACGGCCACGCGCTGGAGTCCGGGCTCGCCGATGGCAGCCTGTTGCGCGATGGCCGTATCGCGGTGGTCGGCCATGGCGGAGCCGTGCTCACCAGCGATGACCAGGGTCGCAGCTTCAAGCTCGTCAACCGTCCCGATCGCCGTTCGCTGTCGGGCGTCACCTCCGATTCCCAAGGCAACCTGATCCTGGTAGGGCAGGGCGGTGTTCGCATCGCCTCGCCATCGGGCGCGGATCTGGCCCCAAAACAATAAAGCCGGGAGAGTCTGCATGACCAAGCACCAACAGAAGCCGGCGTCGTTCCTCGAGCGCCTGATCTTCAACAACCGGCCGGCAGTGGTCGTCCTCTGCCTGCTGATCAGCGCGTTCCTGTTCTACCAGGCGGCCCAGGTTCGGCCGCAGACCAGCTTCGAAAAGATGATTCCGCTGGGGCATCCGTATATCCAGAAGATGCTCGAGCACCAGAACGACCTGGCCAACCTCGGCAACACCGTGCGGATTTCCGTGGAAGCGGTGGAGGGCGACATCTTCTCCAAGGAATACATGGAGACGTTGCGGCAGATCCACGACGAAGTGTTCTACATCCACGGCGTCGACCGTTCCAACATGAAGTCGCTGTGGAGCCCCAGCGTGCGCTGGACCGAGGTCACCGAGGAAGGCTTCGCCGGTGGCGAGGTGATCCCGCAGACCTACGACGGCTCGCCCGAGAGCCTCGAGGACCTGCGCGACAACATCCTCAAGTCCGGGCAGATCGGCCGCCTGGTGGCGAACAACTTCAAGTCCAGCATCATCGACGTGCCGTTGCTCGAGTCCTATCCGGATCCGGAAGACCAGGGGCGGCAGATCAAGCTGGATTACCAGAAGTTCTCCCACGAGCTGGAAGAGAAAATCCGCGAGAAGTACCAGGCGCAGAACCCGAACGTGAAGGTGCACATCATCGGCTTCGCCAAGAAGGTCGGTGACCTGATCGACGGTCTGGTGGGCGTGGCGCTGTTCTTCATCGTCGCCATCGGTATCACCTTCGTCCTGCTGCTGTGGTTCACCCGTTGCCTGAAGAGCACCATCGCAGTGTTGATCACCACGCTGATCGCGGTGGTCTGGCAGCTCGGCCTGCTGCACACCCTCGGCTTCGGGCTTGACCCGTATTCGATGCTGGTGCCGTTCCTGGTGTTCGCCATCGGCATCTCCCACGGCGTGCAGAAGATCAACGGCATCGCCATGGCCTCCGGTTTCACCGAAGACCCGGTGACGGCAGCGCGCATGGCGTTCCGCCAGCTGTTCATCCCAGGCATGGTGGCGTTGCTGTCGGATGCGGTGGGCTTCGTTACCCTGCTGCTGATCGACATCGGCGTGATCCGCGAGCTGGCCATCGGTGCGTCGCTGGGCGTGGCGGTGATCATCCTGACCAACCTGATCCTGCTGCCGGTGGCGATTTCCTACATGGGCATCAGCCAGAAGGCGATCAAGCAGGCCCGTGAAGAGGCCTCGCGCGACCATCCGTTCTGGCGTGCGCTGTCGAACTTCGCCAGCCCGACCGTGGCACCGATTTCCATCACCATCGCCGTGGTGGCGCTGGCTGGCGGGCTCTGGTACGGCCAGAACCTGAAGATCGGCGATCTCGACCAGGGCGCGCCGGAGCTGCACCCGGATTCGCGCTACAACCTGGACAACGATTTCGTCATCCGCAACTACTCGACCAGTTCCGACGTGCTGGTGGTGAT